>OCHA01000207.1_pt1 | contig 83530 bp, 75 predicted proteins | sample 1538591 | NCBI WGS metagenome assembly OCHA01 (sample SAMN04571710, study PRJEB22368) | human gut metagenome | biome: human gut; material: stool | host: Homo sapiens | place: Luxembourg | collected 2012-09-06 | reverse complement strand
ATGCCGTCAGCGGTAGGTTATCAGCCAACCCTTGCCAATGAAATGGGTGAACTTCAGGAAAGAATTGCCTCTACAAAGAATGGTTCAATTACATCAGTACAGGCAGTATATGTGCCGGCTGATGACTTAACTGACCCGGCACCTGCTACAACATTTGCCCATTTGGATGCTACAACAGTTTTATCAAGAAAGATTGTTGAACAGGGTATTTACCCGGCAGTTGATCCCTTGGAGTCTACATCACGTATATTAGAGGAAGATATTGTTGGAAAAGAACATTATGATGTAGCACGTAAGGTTCAGGAAATTCTTCAGAAATACAAGGAATTACAGGATATTATCGCAATTCTTGGTATGGAAGAGTTATCAGAAGATGATAAAATGCTTGTATATAGAGCAAGAAAAATCCAGAAGTTTTTGTCACAGCCATTCCATGTGGCAGAAAACTTTACAGGGGTTAAAGGTGTATATGTTCCTCTTAGCGAGACAATAAAGGGCTTTAAGGCTATAATTGACGGCGAGATGGATGAATATCCTGAGAATGCATTCTTTAACGTAGGAACTATTGAAGATGTAAAGAAAAAAGCTGAAAGTATGGCTGAATAATGTTACAAAATTGGCTTTTGATACTCACATCATAATACATTGTTTTCAAATGAAAACGGAATGGGGTAACATATGGCAACAAATACATTTAATTTAAATATAATTGCCGCAAACAGAGTGTTCTTTTCGGGAAAATGCTCATCGGTTATTGTGCCGGCACATGACGGTCAGGAAGAAATTATGGCACACCATGAAAATATGGTAAGTGCCGTGGAAAATGGAGTCTTGAAGTTCAAAAAAGACGGAGAAAAAGACTACGAAACAGTTGTAGTTGGTGCAGGCTTTGTTGAAACCATAAATAACCGAGTTACGGTTTTGGTGGAAACTGCAGAGAGGCCGGAAGAAATCGATAAGGTAAGGGCTGAGGAAGCAAAAGAAAGAGCTCAGGAGCAATTGAGACAGAAGCAGAGTATCCAGGAGTATTACCACTCCAGAGCATCTCTTGCAAGAGCAATGACAAGACTTAAGGCTACAAGCGGTAAATAATTTACGAATGAAATGATATAAAGAATTAATTTAGCAGTTGGAGTGTTAATGGTGAAATATCCATTAAATACCACAACTGCTTTTTTTATAAAAGTTGAAAATAACGTGGGAACACATTGAAAAAAGAAACAATTATAAAATTAGAAGCCTTTAATAAGAAAAAACAACATTATATAATTTAAGTATATTATTATCATAAGAGAGGAGAGTTGTTATGAAGAATAGAATATTGGCTTATATAGTAATTATTGCCACGGTTTTTCAGATGTTTTCAGGGATATCCCATGACTTTAAAAGTATGAATGTAATGGCGGATGAAAATGAATTATCACAACCGAAAATGGTTGATGGTACATATCAGATTTCAAGTGCAAAGGAATTAATGTGGGCAAAAGAAAATCCCGGTAAGGACTATATACTTACTAGTGACATTGATTTATCAGGATATGAAAATTTTCAGGGAATTGGAACTGAAACAGAACCTTATTCAGGGGAATTTAATGGAAATGGACATTCTATAAAGATAGGAATTAACAGGACGGATTCAACAGAGGAAATAGAGAAAATAGGCCTGTTTAATTATGTTTCAGGAGAAATACATAATTTGGTTGTTACAGGAAGTATAAATGTTTCTGTGGCAGGTGGATATGTAGGAGGAATTTCAGCTGTACTATCAGGAGGATATATATATGACTGTACAACGGATGTAGCAATTAACGCCACAGGAACGAAAGAGGCGCTAAATGTAGGTGGAATAGCAGGAGGTGTGAAAAATGAACAAAAGGAAAGTACCATTGAAAACTCTGTGAATAATGGTGAGATAAATGTTAATGCCATGTCAGCCCAAAGAGGAGAAAATGATTATAACAACGGTACATCAGGAGCTGTTGGCGGAATAGTAGGGTTAGTGGTTGCTAAAAGTGGTGTTAAAGTAGCAAGAACCATTAATAATGGTGAGATTATTGTAAATGGCGGTAAGGACAATATAGGTGGAATTGTGGGACAAACTTCCGTTAATGAAAATTCTACATATGTTGATATAAGTTATTGTGCCAATAAAGGTAATATAGAGGTATATAAAACAGAAGGGGAAAGAGCAGCAGGAATTATAGGATATGTTAAGAGTGGAAAAATAAGATATTGTTACAATGTGGGAAATGTAGTGGAATACACTGATAATGGAAATACATTGGCAAGAAACGGATATGGAAATTATTTTGGAATATTTGGTTATGCAAACCTGTCATCTGATAATAAGTTGTCTGTATTATATTGCTATAATGCCAGTGAGAAAAAACTTGAGGCAGAAATATGTGCAGTTAGAAATCCTTCTAATGGAGAATTTAAAAACTTCTATATGTCAGGCAGAAGTGAATATGAAACAGAATTAAACAGTAATGCAACAGCAGGTACAGCAGGAGAAACATTTCAAAATTCAACTGAATTGTATAATAAAATAACAGCTTATACTGAGGGTGCAAGTGCCTACAGGAAAAACAGTCAGGGTGGTTATCCGGTGCTTTATTTTGAAAAAAACGCTGTATATGAAAGCAATCCCACAGATAATGATACAGTAGATGTTAAGTTAGAAAATATGCCAAAATACATTGACGGAGTGGTTTCTGATAACATTTATAATTGTGGCCCGGGTATGGCAAGTGATGAAAATGGAACCACATCAGAGGATGCAAAGATGGTTGTAATAAAAGATACAAGTAGGAGCACTTTTGAGGATTATGTAGACAAGTTAGTGTGCAGAGGGTACGGGAAAACGAGCAAGAGAGAGATGGAAAACAATATGTATTATACTTTAACTAAAGCCGGACGTATATACTATATATATTATACTTATAGTAAAAATGAAGTAAGGGTAATATGCGATTATGCTTCAAATACATTGCTTTCAAACATCAGCACAAAACTGACAGGTGACAGTGAAACAGAAATGTATATGTATAGCATAGATTACACTAAAGGAGAATCAACTACCAGTGTAACGGATTACTGGCAGATAGATTGTGGTATGATGTTTATAATAAAGCTGGCAGATAACAGTCTGTTCTTAATTGACAGTGGACATGAAAGGCAGTCATCAAAGGAGGCAATGGCAGCTGAACTTAATTTTATGAGGAAAATAACAAATACCTCCGAAAATGATAAAGTTAAAATAAGAGGATGGTTTTTCTCACATGCCCATGGAGATCACGTTTTTGGGGCACATCAATTTGTAACAATGTATCATGACTACATCGATGTGGAAAGTGTGTTGTTTAATTTCCCGGCATATGGAGTCGTAGGTGGTTATGATGGGGGAACCTTTAAAATGAAAAAGGCATTTAACACATATTTTCCAAATGTTAATCATGTATCTCTTCATACAGGACAGAGGTTTTCAATGCAAGGGGTTGATTTTGACGTAATGTGTACTCATGAAGATTGGGTAGGTACTGATGGAAAAACCACTTTAGGCGGTGACATGAATACAGCATCCACAGTGCTTAAGATTACAATAAACGGAAAAAGTCTTATGTTGCTAGGGGATATTACAAAAAGTGACCAATTGGAAAAAATGTACGGAAATGAGCTAAAAAGTGATATGGTTCAGGTTGCCCATCATGGATATAACCGCCTTACATCTTTATATAAAGCCATTGGTGCAAAATATGCTATATGTCCTAATTCGGAAGAAAATGCAGGGCTTAATAGCGGTAACAAACAAAAATTGCAGGATATTTTAGATGCAGGTGCAACTAAAGCAATATTTGCAGGGGAATATACCTACAAAATAACAACAGATAACGGAATACAAATGAGTACCTATGATAATTATAGAAAAGAGCTGGGAATAGATTTTGATGCACCAGGTGGCAATTTAAGCGAAGTAAATGGGAAAAATGCCGTAATAGGAAGTGATAGTGATATTGAAAAGGGAAAAAAATTAAGAGATGAGTTAATAACAGTGTCTGTAAATGGTTCACCGGTATCATCAAAGAATGCAGGAAATGCCATAAGAACAGAAAATGCATATATGGCATTTGACGGTTCAACATCCACGAAATATTGTACGGAAACCATACCGGCAAATATAAAGTGGAAGACAACTAAACCGGTTTCCATAGATGAATATGTTTTATACACTGCAAATGACACACAAAATAATCCTGGAAGAAATCCCGTAAAATGGATATTAAAGGGTTCAAATGATGGAAAAAACTGGAATATAATTGATGCTGTGTCAGATGGAAATTTACCGGCTAAAAATTATACAGGAACTATTTTTAAATCAAAGAATCCGGGAAAGTATTGCTATTTCGCAATTTGCTTTTTGGAAATAAACAGTGGAAACATATTACAGTTATCAGAAATTGAACTAATAGAGAATCAGCAGCAAAACATATCAGATAAGGTTAATGTTCAGGGATTTCAGATTAGCAATGTATTAAAGGGAATTAGAACAGTATCCACCGTGGAGCCGCAAATAGACGGCATGGAAGTGACTGAATTTGGCAACGTTTACGGTGTAGATGAAAATGGTGTAAGTGAAGATGATATGTATGTTGGAAGTGAAAGTAAATATATTTCCACAGTGAAGGCAACAGAAAATGGAATTATTAATAAACAGTATTCATCATCTGAAACGGCTGTAAATTATGTTATGACAATGTGTGACAACGGAACAACAGTGGCTGCATATACAAGAAAGTATTATGTAAGAGCTTATGCAAAACTATCTGATGGTAGTTACCTTTATAGTAAAGTATATAGTTATTCCATATATGATGTGGCAAAAAAACTATATGATAATGCATTAATGTCTACATATGCAGGTCACAGGTATTTATATGAGGATATATTAACAGTTGTTGATAGTAATTACAAAGAAGTAAAGTATAATTGGGGAGGAACTATAGCAAGATAAATAACAAAAAAAGTGGTATAATGAAGTCATAAAAATTAAGGGAGATAAGTTATGACCGATATTAACACAGATACAATAAAAAACATGATTAACCTTGCAATAGAGCAGATAAAATATTCATACGCCCCTTACTCTGATTTTAAGGTAGGAGCGGTGCTCATGTCAAAAACAGGAAAGTTATACACGGGATGTAATATTGAAAATGCAGCATACACTCCTACAAACTGTGCTGAACGTACGGCATTTTTTAAAGCCATAAGTCAGGGAGAAAGGGAGTTTATGGGAATATGTATTGTTGGAGGAAAAAGTGGAAAAGTAGAAGAGATGACGGCACCCTGTGGTGTTTGCAGACAGGTGATGATGGAATTTTGTAATCCTGAATCATTTGAAATAATATTGGCAGTTAATGAGAATAATTATAAAATATTCAAATTAAAGGAAATATTACCCTTGGGATTTGGCCCTGAGAATATAAGGAGGAAACAAAAATGAAGAGAGTGTTTTTAATTGTTTTAGACAGCTTTGGAATAGGGGAGGCACCGGATGCTGATAAATTCGGAGACGTAGGAGCCAATACTCTTAGAACCATAAGTGGCAGTCCTAAATTTAACTGCCCCAATATGACTAAACTTGGATTGTTTAATGTTGAAGGTACGGATTATAAGGAAGGCGTTGAAAATCCAATAGGAATGTATGGAAAAATGCAGGAAGAAAGCATGGGAAAGGATACTATTATTGGACACTGGGAATTAGCAGGACTTGTAAGTCATAAACCTATGCCAACTTTCCCACAGGGCTTTCCGGATAGTTTTGTAAAAGAATTTGAAAAGAAAACAGGAAGAAAATGCTTATGCAACAAGCCATATTCAGGAACGGAGGTAATAAAGGATTATGGTGAGGAGCATATGAAAACGGGAGCGTTGATTTTGTACACCAGTGCAGATAGTGTGTGTCAGATTGCAGCTAATGAGTCGATAGTTCCTGTAGAAGAATTATATGAATATTGCCGTATGGCAAGAGAAATGCTAACAGGAGATATGGCTGTGGGAAGAGTTATTGCAAGACCTTTTGAGGGTACGAATAAGGATGATTTTAAACGTACCACCAGACGTCATGATTTTGCATTGTCTCCATTTGCGGATACAATGCTTGACAAGATAACTAATTCCGGAAAAGAAGTTATAAGCATTGGAAAAATTGTTGATATTTTTAATAACAGAGGAATAACTAAATTTTATCGCACCACAGGAAATCAGGAGGGAATGGAAAAAATCGCTCAGGTTGCAAAAGAAGATTTTAACGGCTTGTGTTTCCTTAATCTGGTTGACTTTGATATGCTGTATGGTCACAGAAGAAATATTGAAGGTTACGCTAATGCGGCAACGGAGTTTGACAGGTTTTTAGGTGGATTTATGGAACAGTTAAGGGATGAGGATTTGCTGATAATTACAGCCGACCATGGCTGTGATCCGGCGTTTACAATGACTACGGATCACACAAGAGAATACGTTCCTTTGCTAATTTACAATAAAAATATTAAACCGAAAAATCTTGGAATAATAAAGGGATTTTCTTATGTTTCAAAGGTAGTATGTGAAAGTCTTAACATTTAAAAAAATAACACTGAAATAAAAATATTACACCTTATATAATCATAGTATCTGGTATAAGATAAAGCTATATTGAGGTAGCATAAAGGGTATAAAATATTTTGGAAAGTGGAGTAAAGTAAAAACGGTAAAAGTTAAAAAGTAGTAATTTCATCATATTGAAACTGTCATGTTGATAAATAAAAATGTCCCATGGCAGTTTCTTTTTTTGTGCAAAAAACTATTGACATATTATGGCATATATAATAATATAACATATGAACAATGGTTCATATGTTTGAAAGAAAGGAATGATACATAAAAGTATCAGGTAAATCATATGGAAGAAAAGTTACAGAGTTGTGGAGAGCATCATCACCATGATGATGTGGTAGAAAGCAGAAGCTTAAATATGCCGGACGAAGGTATGCTTTGTGATTTGGCAGAATTTTTTAAGGTGTTTGCCGACTCCACCAGAATTAAAATTTTATACGCATTGTCAGAAGGTGAGTTGTGCGTATGTGATATTTGGCAAAGTTTAGGACTTACACAGTCAGCAGTATCACATCAGCTTAGAATTTTAAAACAGATGCGGTTAGTAAAGTACAGAAAAGAGGGAAAAACTATATACTATTCATTAGATGACGGACACATCCAGTCCATATTAAATCAGGGCCTAGAACACATTATGGAGTAGGAGGAAACAAAATGAACGAAGTTCATTTTCTATAAACGTTTCCGACGAAATGCCGCTGACCGAAGGGAGGGGGCGCTACATCTGAGGAGGAAACAAAATGAACGAAGTTCATTTTCTATAAACGTTTCCGACGAAATGCCGCTGACCGAAGGGAGGGGGCGCTACATCTGAGGAGGAAACAAAATGAACGAAGTTCATTTTCTATAAACGTTTCCGACGAAATGCCGCTGACCGAAGGGAGTGGCGCTACAATAATTAATTAGGAGGAAGGACAATGAATTTATATGACAAAATAATAAACAGAAAAAATGAACGTAGTCATGAAGGTGGAAGTGCCGGTCACAGCCATGATGACCACTGTTCATGTGGTCATGACCATGACCATGAACATGAACATCATCACGATCATAATCATTGCTCATGCGGTCACGATCATGATCATCACGGACATAGCCATGGATGTGACTGTTGCGAAGATGGTGCAGAAATTGACTTAAGAAAAACAGTAGCGGGAGTTGTGGTATTTTTAATTGCCATGGTGATATTTCATATTCCGGGATTGTTTAAAACCATAGACATTGACACGGCACAGCTTATAACATATCTCCTTATATATCTTTTAACAGCAAGAGATATTGTATTAAATGCCATAAAAAAACTTTTTAAAGGAAAAGCTATGGATGAGCAGTTCCTTATGACAGTATCAAGTTTGGGAGCATTTTTCGTAGGACAGTATCCTGAAGCATGTGCCGTAATGTTATTCTACATGGTAGGTGAATTATTCCAGGATTACGCCGTTGATAAATCAAGAGATTCCATTACAGATTTAATGGATATCAGACCTGATTATGCAAATCTTTTAAAGAAGGACGGCTCTTATGAAAAGGTATCACCTGAAAAGGTAAAAATCGGTGATACAATTATTGTAAAACCGGGAGAAAAGGTTCCTCTTGACGGTGTGGTTATAAGTGGTCAGGGAAGCATTGATACATCATCTCTTACAGGAGAAAGTCTTCCAAGAGAAACGATGGCAGGAGATGATATAATCAGTGGTTCAATTAGTATAAATGGAGCCCTTACAATTAAAGTAACAAAAGAATTTGGTGAATCAACAGTTTCAAAGATACTTGAATTAGTTGAACATGCAAGTGGTAAGAAAGCAAAAACAGAAAGATTTATTACAAGATTTGCAAAGGTGTACACACCGATTGTTGTTACCTGTGCAGTGGTATTAGCTATAATACCTCCCCTTGTTGTAAGCTTCGTATTAGGTGGAAACATTGCTGATTTTGCCAAAACATGGCAGCCATGGATTTACCGTGCTTTAACATTTTTAGTTGTATCATGTCCTTGTGCCCTGGTAATATCAGTACCCCTTAGTTTCTTCGCAGGAATAGGTGCTGCATCTACTAAAGGTGTTCTGGTAAAGGGAAGCGATTACTTAGAAAAAATATCAGGATGTGACACAATCGTATTTGATAAAACAGGAACTTTAACAAAAGGAATTTTCAAGGTTAGCAAAATAAACTCAAAGGTGTCCGATTTAGAATTTTTAAAGGCGGCAGTTATTGCGGAAATATATTCAAATCATCCTATTGCAAAATCATTAAAGGACGCATTGAAGATTACTGATTCAAAAGCCTACTTTGATATTGAGGCAAGACAGAATGAAATTTCCATAGAGGAAATACATGGAAAAGGTATAAAAGCACAGTTAGACGGAAGCACTATTCTTGCAGGAAATAAGAAACTTATGGATCAGTTTGGTATTGCCTGTGATAATGCGCAAGGTGCAGCAACGGTTGTATATGTAACTGTTGACGGACAATATTTAGGATACGCCCTGATTGAGGATCAAATTAAGGAAACATCTAAGGAGACAATTAAGAAATTAAAGGAATTAGGTGTTAAAAAGACGGTAATGCTTACAGGTGACAGAAAAGAAATCGCAGACAGCATTGCTAAGGAATTAGGAATTGACGAAGTTCATTCAGAATTACTTCCGGCAGACAAGGTATCTCATGTAGAGAAACTTTTAAAGGAGAGCAAAACATTGGCATTTGTGGGAGATGGTGTAAATGATGCACCGGTTCTTGCCAGAGCAGACGTGGGAATTGCCATGGGAGCCATGGGAAGCGATGCTGCAATTGAAGCGGCGGATATTGTATTAATGGATGATAATCCGAAAAATATTACAAAGGCAATTAAAATATCAAGAAGAACCCTGTCTATAGCAAAGCAGAATATTATCTTTGCATTAGTAGTAAAAGTTGCCGTTCTTGTATTAGCGGCAGTTGGTATAGCAACTATGTGGGCTGCAGTTTTTGCAGATGTAGGTGTTTGTGTACTGGCAATTTTAAATGCAATGAGAACAGCTAAATAATTAGTCAGAATATAACAGGAATGGCTGCATTAGATTTATGTCTAAATGCAGCCATTTTTGAATATGATAATTAATAAAGACTAATAATGGTAGAAAATGAAAAAAACGACGGTTGTAATTGTAACAGAAGTAATTATTTTATGCATTTTAATAATATGTTTTATTTTTGGAAAAGTACCTGATAATAAGGAATCCGTAAAAACCAGTGAAGCAAATTTAAATATAAGTGACATGAAAGGTACCATTCCAAGGGTGGCATTAACATTTGATGACGGACCAAGCACAAAATATACGGAAAAACTATTAAAAGGACTAAAAAAAAGGGGAGTCAAGGCAACATTCTTTCTTACAGGAGAGAGGATTTCTTATTCTGAAAAGATAGTGAAGCGAATGAAAAAAGACGGGCATGTAATTGGAAATCATACGTATACCCACATAGATTTGGCAAAAACCGGATATAATGAGGCAAAAAAAGAAATTGAGGATACCAATAATGCCATTAAGGAAATAACAGGAGAAAAGCCTAAGTTTTTAAGACCTCCCTACGGGGACTGGAATGAAAAACTGTTAGAAGAAACAGATATGTCAATTGTGCTGTGGAGCGTAGACCCGGAGGACTGGAAGGATAGAAATGCAGATGTTGTGGCAAAAAGAGTGATTAAAAGCACCCGCCCCGGGGATATAATATTGTTACATGATATTTTTGGAACATCTGTTGATGCAGCACTTAAAATTGTGGATGAACTACAAAGTAAGGGATATCAGTTTGTGACGGTGGACCAAATAGAGGATTCTAATTTAATAAAAAAACAAGTTGTGGAATAATCAGTGGGATGTTATACTTTACGGGAGATTTTAAATAAAAACTTAAGGAGATATAAATATGTTTGGAGCAGTTATTTATAAATATTTAATAGTTTTCCTGGTATCTATGGTTCCAATTGTTGAACTTAGAGGAGCCATTCCCATAGCAGCAGGAATGGGGCTTCCAATGGTTACATCTTACATTATCTGTGTTATTGGAAATATGCTTCCGGTACCTATAATATTTTTGTTTGCAAGAAAGGTATTAATATGGGGAGCAGATAAAAAATATATTGGAAAGTTTTTCTCATGGTGCATAGACAAAGGTGAGCGTGGAGGGGAGAAGCTTAAGTCAAAGGCAGGAAGGGGACTTTATGTTGCCCTTATGTTATTTGTAGGAATACCTCTTCCGGGAACAGGTGCATGGACGGGAACATTGGCAGCAAGCTTCTTAGATATGGATTTTAAAAAGAGCGTAATAGCCTGCATGGGAGGCGTACTTTTAGCAGGTATAATAATGGGAGTTTTAAGTGCCTTGGGAGTGTCGGCATTTAGTGCTACAGTTTAAGATTGGAGCGTTGTATGGCAAAGAAACGAATGAATTACGACTATATGTATAAAGGACAGAAGAACATCACTAAGGGAACCACAGATGGGAAATACACCCCGGGAATGGTTGGAAAAATAACCATGGCAATAACCATTCCATCAGCCTTAATTGCGTTTATTTCAGTAATGATGGCAATTTCTGGAATACAGCAGGCTATATTAGTAACAATAGTTACGTTTATAATATCCTTTGTGGGAAGCATAGTTTTAGCAATTGACATTGTAATATTTAACAGAAAAGAAAGAAAAAAATATAAAGACACGGAAACAACTAAGGGACCGGATATAATGAGGATACTACATTTAATTATAGGAGTATTTGTGGGCATCATTATAGGATACCTCCTTTGGGGAGCCAAAAACTAAATGAACGAAGTTCATTTCTATAAATGTTTTTGGCGAACTGCCGCCGAATGAAAGGAGAAGTTTAAATGGATACATTACCTAAAGACCCGGTTATGCTTTTAAGCGTTGTAAATACCAATTTAAGAGATTTTTACGGAAGCCTTGATGATTTTTGCAGGGCAAAGGATGTGGATAAAAGTGAGATAGAAGAGAAACTGGAAAAAATCAATTATAGCTATGATGCCACATCAAATCAGTTTGTATAAAATATAATGGTAAGTTTGATAAAACCCCGTTAATATGATATGATAATTTAGTTGTAGATTATTTATCAATATAACGAGGTTTTTTATTATGAAATGGAATAAATACACTTTAAAAACAACCACTGAAGCTACAGATTTTGTCAGTGGTATTATGATAGAATTAGGAATTAACGGAATACAGATAGAGGATAATCTCCAGATTACCCAGGAGGAAAAGGAGAAAATGTTCATTGATTATCTGCCGGATTTGCCGGAAGATGACGGTGTGGCATATATCAGTTTTTATACGGAAGAAAATGCTGATGATGAAAATGACGAAAATCTCTTAGAAAGTTTAAGGGAAAAGTTAAAGGAAGCAAACGGTTTTATTAATATAGGTGAAGGAAGTATAGAAAAAACCACTACAGAGGACGTGGACTGGGTTAATAACTGGAAAAAATATTTTAAGTCATTTACAGTAGGTGATTTTTACATTAAACCTACATGGGAGAGTGTAGATGAAAAGTATTCCCATATGCAGATGATTGAAATTGATCCGGGAACAGCTTTTGGAACAGGGAAACATGAAACAACACAGCTTTGCATTAACCAGCTTACAAAGTATATAAAAGCCGGTGATGAAGTATTGGATTTAGGCTGTGGAAGCGGCATATTATCCATTGTTGCAAAGAAGTTAGGGGCAGGACATGTGGATATGACAGACATAGACCAGGCTGCAATAGATGCTGTGTATGATAATTTTAAGGTCAATAAAATCCCTATGGATGACATTGAAGTTATATTAGGAAATGTGTTAGATGATGAAAAAATGCAACAAAAATTTGAAAATAAAAAATATGATGTTGTGGTTGCAAATATTTTGGCGGATGTTATTATTCCAATTGCCGGTATTGTGGATAGATTTTTAAAGGATGGAGGAATATTTATTTCCTCAGGAATTATTTATATGAAGGAAGAAGCAGTAAAGGAAGCGGTGGAAAATAACAGAGGATTAAAATTAACAGATGTAGTTAAACAAGGCGACTGGCGGGCTGTTATGGCAGAAAAAAGGTAGAGAAATGTATAGATTTTTTGTTGAGGAAAACCAAATCGGTGAGGACAGAATTACCATTACGGGAAAAGATGTAAACCACATAAGAAATGTTTTGAGAATGAATGTGGGAGAGAAGGTTTTAATAAGTAATGGTATGGACAGGGAATATGTATGCTCCATAGATAACATTTTAAAGGATGAAGTTCAGGTTATAATAGAAGATGTAAACGGTCCTGCAAGGGAACTTCCTGTTAAAGTTACTTTGTTTCAGGGACTTCCAAAGTCAGACAAAATGGAAACGGTTATTCAAAAAATGGTGGAGTTAGGGGCATATGAAATAGTTCCTGTTGCCACTAAAAGATGTGTTGTTAAGTTAGATGCAAAAAAGGCGGAAGCCAAAACAAAAAGGTGGAATCTTATAGCGGAAAGTGCCGCAAAACAGTCAAAAAGAGGAATTATCCCCAAGGTTTTACAGCCGGTGTCTTTTAGCAGGGCGTTGGAAATGGCAACCAACATGGATATGATTCTGATTCCTTATGAAGAGGCTGAAAATATGGATATTACAAGGGATATAGTTTCAAAAATAAAAAAAGGTATGTCTGTTGGAATTTTTATAGGACCTGAAGGAGGGTTCGCACCGGAAGAGGTTTTAGAGGCAGCAGAATATGGTGCAAAGCAAATAACTCTTGGAAAAAGAATTTTAAGAACGGAAACAGCCGGTATGACAATTATGTCGGTAATAATGTATTTGACGGAAGAATAGTGAGGAAACACAAATGGAAGCGTATTTCGACAATTCAGCTACTACTAAAGTAACTGAAAATGTAAAAAATATAGTTGTAGATGCAATGACAAAGGATTATGGAAATCCATCTTCTATGCATATGATAGGTGTAGAGGCAGAAAAATATATAAAGGATGCTAAAGACTGTATTGCTGATATTTTAAAGGTAGATAGCAAGGAAATATATTTTACATCCGGTGGAACAGAATCCAATAATATGGCAATAATAGGTTCTGTTGAGGCAAATAAAAGAAGTGGAAATAAGGTAATTACCACAAAGGTAGAACATTCTTCCGTGGCAAATCCAATGAAGTATTTAGAAAAAATGGGATATAACGTAGTATACCTTCCTGTGGATGAATACGGCGTGGTGGATTTAGAGGCACTAAAAAAAGAGATGAGTGAAGACACAATATTAGTGTCAATAATGTATGTAAATAACGAAGTTGGTGCCATAATGCCAATTCACGAAATAGGAAAATATATAAAAACAGTAAATCCAAAGGTGGTTTATCATGTGGATGCCATTCAGGCCTTTGGCAAAATGGAAATTAGACCTAAAAAGGACAACATTGATATATTAACCGTTAGCGGACACAAGATACATGGACCTAAAGGAAGCGGTTTTATTTATATAAAGAAAAATACTAAAATCAATCCTATAATTTTAGGAGGGGGGCAGCAGGAAGGCATGCGTTCAGGAACGGAAAATGTTCCGGGAATTGCAGGAATAGGTTTAGCGGCAAAGGAATGTTATGATAATTTAGAAGAAAACGTAAAAATCATGACAGACTTAAAAGACTATCTTATTGATAAATTAAGCGGCATAGAAGGTGTTACAATAAACAGCAGAAAGGGAGATAAAGGTGCTCCCCATATTGTAAGTGCAAGCTTTTCAGGGGTAAGAAGTGAGGTATTGTTACACGCTCTTGAAGATAAGGGAATATATGTGTCAGCAGGAAGTGCCTGCTCATCTAACAGACCTGCCGTAAGTGAAACATTAAAGGCAATGAAGGTAGATAAGGATTTGTTAGGTTCCACCATAAGATTTAGTTTTTGCAAATTTAACACAAAGGAAGAAGTAGATTATGCAGTGGAAGAAATAACAAAGCTTCTTCCGGTTTTAAGAAAATATGTAAGGAGATAAAGGAAATGTTTAAATCATTTTTAATAAAGTATGCGGAAATCGGGGTAAAGGGAAAAAACAGATTTTTGTTTGAAGATGCTTTAGTTGACAATGCAAGAAGGGCATTAGATAAAGTTGACGGTGATTTCAAGGTCACAAAGGAATATGGAAGAATATATGCAACAGCTGAAAACGACTATGATTTTGATGAAGTTGTTGATGCTCTTAAGCACGTATTTGGTATTGTGGGAATTTGTCCTATGGTACAAATTGAAGATAACGGATTTGAGGATTTAGTAAATCAGGTTATAAAATATATTGATGAAAATTATGAGGATAAGAATTTTACATTTAAAGTTATGGCAAGACGTGCCAGAAAAAATTACCCTATGGAGTCAATGGAAATTAATGCGGAAATGGGAGGAAGAATTCTAGAGGCATTTCCTGAAACAAAGGTTGACGTTCATAACCCTGATGTGATTTTAACCATTGAAATTAGAAATCATATAAATATTTATTCAAAAATAATTCCGGGACCGGGAGGAATGCCGGTAGGAACAGCAGGAAAGGCAATGCTTTTGTTGTCAGGAGGAATTGACAGCCCGGTAGCAGGATGGATGACTGCAAAGCGTGGTGTAGTAGTGGATGCAGTATACTTCCATGCACCTCCATACACATCTGAAAGAGCAAAACAGAAGGTAGTGGATTTGGCAAAAATCGTATCTGAATATTCAGGACCAATGAAGTTATATGTAGTTAATTTTACAGATATTCAGATGTATATATATGATAAATGCCCTCACGATGAACTGACTATTATTATGAGAAGATATATGATGAGAATAGCTGAATATTTTGCAAAGGAAGAAGGAGCACAGGCATTAATTACCGGTGAGTCGATAGGACAGGTGGCAAGCCAGACCATGCAAAGTCTTGCAGCAACAAATGAGGTATGTACACTTCCGGTATTCAGACCTGTAATAGCTTTTGATAAACAGGAAATAGTAGATGTATCATTAAAGATTGGAAGCTATGAAACATCAATACTTCCATATGAGGATTGCTGTACAACTTTTGTGGCAAAACATCCGGTTACAAAACCTAATATTAATGTAATTAAAAATTCAGAAACTCATTTAGCTGAGGAAATAGACAGAATGTTTAAGGAAGCAATTGACACAGTAGAAGTAATAGAAATTAACAACTAAAAAAAGACACAAAAAAAGTGGCTGACTAAAAAATTAGCCGGCCACTTAGGCTTTATTCGTATTTTTTAAGAACTTCAAGGATTTCATCAAGATTGTCCTCGTTATGTATATTTAAATCAATTGGTTTTGACAAATCAAGACTGAAGATGCCCATAATAGATTTTGCATCTATAACATAACGTCCTGAAACCAAGTCGAAGTCGTTATCAAATTTTGTGATATCATTTACAAATGATTTAACCTTGTCGATAGAGCCTAAATTAATAGTAACTGTTTTCATATTTGTACACCTCTCTTTTTTTATCTCTTTCCTTTACATAATAGCACGGATTTAACATTTGTTCAATGAGAACAAATAACAAAATTACAATTAAATATAGGTTAAATTAGTGTAAATTTGTATAAGGTGCAGAGGCTTTAAAAAGAAAGGTTTAAAATAAAATATTTGGAGATTAGAATGAAAAAGGTAGCATTACACAACTTAGGATGTAAGGTAAATTCTTATGAAACAGAGGCAATGTCCCAGCTCCTTGCAAATGCAGGGTATGAGATAGTTTCTTTTTCTGAGAAAGCCGACGTATATATAGTAAATACATGTTCTGTAACTAATATGGCTGACAGAAAATCAAGACAAATGCTTCATAAGGCAAAGAAAATGAATGAAGGTGCCATTGTGGTGGCAACAGGCTGCTATGTGCAGACAGCCTCTGAGAAAATTGCAGAGGATTTGTCTATAGACATAATTGTGGGAAATAACAAAAAGAAAGAAATTGTGGAAATATTACAGGAATATTTTAAGGAACACAAAAAGAATTATATTATTGACATAAATAAGACTGATGAATATGAGGACTTGGAAATTGCCACTGTTACGGAGCATACCAGGGCTCATTTGAAGATTCAGGACGGATGCAACAATTTCTGCTCATACTGCATTATTCCTTATGCCAGAGGGCGAATAAGAAGCAGAAAAATGGATAGTATAAAAGATGAATTGGAAAGATTGGCAAATAACGGATTTAAGGAAGTTGTGTTTACGGGAATTAACTTAAGTTGTTATGACGATAATGGAAAGAAATTAATAGATGTAATAGAATTAGCTGAAAATACAGAAGGAATTGAACGTATAAGATTAGGCTCCCTTGACCCGGAAGTGGTAACGGAGGAATTTGCCCACAGATTATCAAAAGTTACAAAAATTTGTCCTCATTTCCATTTGTCCATGCAAAGCGGATGCGATACAACGTTAAAAGCCATGAACAGACATTACACATCAGAAGAATATTATAACAAGTGCATGCTTCTCAGGGAGAAATTTATAAATCCCGCATTTACCACAGACGTAATTGTTGGGTTCCCGCAGGAAAGTGATGAAGACTATGCAACAACAAGAGAGTTTGTAAAAAAAGTAGGGTTTTCAGAGCTTCATGTGTTTAAATATTCAAGAAGAGACGGAACTGTTGCGGCAAAAATGATAGGACAGGTAGATGAAACCATAAAATCAAAGAGAAGCGAAGATTTGATTTCAGTGGGAGAATCTTTAAAAGAAAACTATAGAAAAGAAAAAATCGGGGAAAAAGTATCGGTGCTTTTTGAGGAGGAAAAGGAAATAAATGGAATAAAATATCAGGTAGGTCACACTAAAGAATACATAGAGGTGGCTGTGGAAACTAAGGAAAATCTGGCAGGAAAAATAGAAGAAGTTTTCCTTAAAGACTTTATTGATAATGAAATAATGCTTGCCACTAGGAAAGTTTTATATTAAAATTACAATATACTGCCATTAAAAGGCAAAAAAAGGACGTGATAAGATGAGCAATTTAGGCAATACACAGTTTTTTAGAGTTCAGCCTGAAACTAAGTTAGGCGTGGAAGAGATTTTCGAAAAGGTATATGAGGCGTTAGCTGAGAAAGGATATAATCCGGTAAACCAGATAGTGGGTTATATTATGTCCGGAGATCCGACTTATATTACAAGTTACAAAAATGCAAGAAGTCTTATTATGAAAGTCGAGCGGGATGAGCTCATAGAAGAGGCTGTAAAATATTACATTAATAATAAATTAAAATAACTGCGTTGAAAAAAATGTAGCTTTAGTAGTTATGCTCTTTTTTAGGTAAAGTGCGTAAAATAAAAGATCAAGGGTTAAACTATGAGAATAATGGGATTAGATTTCGGTTCAAAAACAGTGGGAGTGGCTGTAAGTGACGAGTTAGGTCTTACTGCTACGGGAATTGAAATAGTCAGAAGAGATTCGCCAAATAAGTTAAGGAAGACTTTGGCAAGAATTGAAGCACTTATTAATGAATATAATGTTGATAAAATAGTGTTGGGTTACCCGGTTATGCTAGACGGCAGCGAGGGAGAAAGAGTGGAGAAAACAAAAGAGTTTGCAACTATGTTACACAGAAGGACTAACCTTGAAATAATATTTCAGGACGAAAGGCTTACCACGGTGGAAGCCTATGAGATTATGGACTTAGCAGGTATTAAAAGGGAAGACAGGTATAAATATGTTGACCAGGTTGCAGCACAGGTTATTTTAGAGGATTATTTAAACAGCAATAATTAGTTTTAGTTTAAATCAGTTTTAAGGAAAAATAGTTAGAGGTATTTTATTTAATGGAAGAAAAGATTGTTTTTATTGATGAAGACGGAAATGAAGTAGAAATGTATGTGGTTGAGGAAACCAGAATTAATAATGTTAATTATCTTCTTGTTACGGAAGACGAGGGAGACGAAGAAGAGGCTGAGGCTTATATCTTAAAGGATATATCAAAGGAAGAAGATGAAGAGGCAGTTTATGAAATGGTAGTTGAAGATTCGGAAATAGACTACATAGGAAAAGTATTTTCTGAACTGTTAGAGGACATAGATATTTCAAAATAGGATATTTATTAGAAGGGTAAATTTGAGATAATAAGGAGAAAAAATAATAGATGAGTGAAAATTCAAATATAAAAATTATTCCACTGGGAGGTCTTGAACAGATAGGAATGAACATGACTGCCTTTGAGTACAATGGCAGTATTATTGTTGTGGATTGCGGTTTGTCATTTCCTGATGACGATATGTTGGGAATTGACTGTGTAATTCCAGACATTACTTATTTAAGAGAAAATATTGATAAGGTTAAGGGTTTTGTAATAACCCATGGACATGAAGACCACATTGGAGCATTACCATATGTATTAAAGGAAATTAATGTTCCTGTATATGGAACAAAGCTTACCATAGGAATTATTGAAGGAAAATTAGAAGAGCATGAGCTCCTTGATGTAGTTAAGAGAAAAGTTGTAAAATTCGGACAAAGTATACATTTAGGAGGTTTCAGAATAGAATTTATCAGAACAAACCATAGTATAGCAGATGCAGCAGCATTGGCTATTCATACGCCGGTAGGGGTTATTGTACACACCGGAGACTTTAAGGTTGATTATACACCTGTATTTGGTGATGCCATAAATCTTGCGAGATTTAGTGAACTGGGAAAACGTGGAGTTTTGGCACTTATGTGTGACAGCACTAATGTTTTACGTCCGGGCTTTACACCGTCAGAGAGAAAAGTAGGAAAAACATTTGATCATATTTTCGCAGAACACACTAAAAACAGAATTATTATTGCTACATTTGCATCTAATGTGGACAGAGTGCAGCAGATTATAAATACGGCATGCAGATATAACAGAAAAGTTATTGTTGAAGGAAGAAGTATGGTAAATATTATTTCCGTAGCAAGGGAAATGGAATATTTAAAGATTCCTGACAATACACTAATCAGTATAGAAGAAATGGAAAATTACACTGATGACCAGTTAGTTCTTATAACTACAGGAAGTCAAGGTGAGTCCATGGCAGCTCTGTCACGTATGGCAGCATCTCTTCACAGAAAGGTGCGTATTAAACCAAATGATACCATAGTATTTAGTTCAACACCTATTCCGGGAAATGAAAAAGCCGTGTCAAAGGTTATGAATGAATTATACCAGCAGGGAGCAGACGTTATTTTTCAGGACACCCATGTTTCAGGTCATGCATGCCAGGAAGAAATTAAGCTTATGTATGCTTTGATTAAGCCTAAGTATGCCATTCCGGTGCATGGTGAATATCAGCACTTAAGACAGCACGGACGTTTGGCACAGGATATGGGAATACCAAAGGAAAATGTGTTTATTATGGAATCCGGTGATGTTTTAAGCATTGGTAAGGATAGTGCAGGCATTACAGGAAGAGTTCCGGCAGGTTCCGTGTTAGTTGACGGATTAGGAGTAGGTGACGTTGGAAATATTGTTCTTCGTGACAGACAAAACCTTGCAGAAAACGGAATAATAATAGTTGTTCTTACACTGGAAAAATATTCAAATCAGATTCTTGCAGGACCTGATATTGTAACCCGTGGATTTGTTTATGTAAGGGAATCTGAAAACCTTATTGAAAATGCAAAAGAAGTAGTAACACAGGCACTTTTGGAATGTCTTGAAGGCAGAAATGTGGACTGGGGAAAAATCAAAATGGTTGTTAAAGACAGTCTTGGAGAATATTTGTGGAAGACCATGAGAAGAAGTCCAATGATTCTGCCAATTATAATGGAAGTTGAATAGTCAGGAGTTTATATGAATAATAGGAAAACTTCACAGGGCTTTGCCAATGTATCAATAAAGATGCTTAAATATATTGTAATGGTTATTATAATTGTGGTATGTGCCACAGCAGCCTTTAATTTTGGCTCAAAGATATTTAACAGCAATGGTGTTGAGGAAGAGCCGGGAACGGACATGACCTTTACTGTTGACAAAGGCACAACCATAAAGCAGTTTGGCAAAACCTTGGAAGAATATGGAGTAATAGAAGATGCAAATGCTTTTGTGGTACAGTCATATATTTATACTGTAAAAACCATAAAGCCCGGAACCTATACCTTTAACACTTCATGGACAGGGGAAGAAATTTTTAAAACCATAAGCGCAGGTCCGGAAGAGAATAAAAAGGAAAATACAACTGAACAAGGGGAAGATGCACAGTGATTGCCCTGTATTATGGAGGATAATATGATAGTAAACGAAAGGATAGTATCATATATACATTCATTAGAAAAAACAAACAGCGAAGTTTTGGAAAAAATTGAAGAACAGGCACATATTGATAACGTACCTATTATAAGAAAGGAAATGGAAAGCTTTCTAAGGGTAATGTTATACATTAAAAAGCCGAAAAGAATATTAGAGCTGGGTACCGCAGTAGGGTACTCAGCCATTTTAATGAGTGAGTGTATAGATGAAGACGGGAAAATTACCACAATTGAAAATTATGAAAAAAGAATTGTGGAGGCTAAAAAAAATATAGAATTGTCAGGAAAAGGACAGATTATTGAACTTCTTGAAGGCGATGCCACAGAGGTTATGAAGACTCTTCCGTCACAACAGTTTGACTTTGTATTTATGGATGCAGCAAAGGCGCAGTACATTTACTTTTTGCCAGAGGTTTTGCGTCTGATGAAAAAAGGAGCAGTTCTCATTACAGATAATGTATTGCAGGAAGGAGACCTTATTGAGTCAAGATTTGTGGTGGAAAGAAGAGACAGAACCATTCATAAAAGAATGAGGGAATACTTAGAAGTAGTAAAAAATCATGAGGAATTAGAGACAAGTATTGTTCCAATAGGTGATGGAATAACAATATCTGTTAAAAAATAGAAGACAGGAGTGTTTTAATATGAGAAGAAAACCGGAATTGTTAGTGCCTGCCAGCAGTCTTGAAGTGTTAAAGACAGCTGTAAGGTATGGTGCAGATGCAGTATATATTGGTGGTGAAGTTTTCGGCCTTAGGGCTAAGGCTAAAAATTTTTCTTTAGAGGAAATGAAAGAAGGAGTGGATTTTGCCCATGAGCATGGAGTGAAAGTATATGTTACGGCAAATATTTTGGCTCATAATGCGGATATTGAGCCGGTTAAGGTATATTTCAATGATTTAAAGACAGTTAAGCCGGATGCACTTATTATTTCTGATCCGGCAATATTTACCATAGCCAAGGAAATTCTGCCGGATATGGAGCTTCATATAAGCACTCAGGCAAATAACACTAACTATGGAACATACAATTTCTGGTACAATTTAGGTGCAAAAAGAGTGGTTTCCGCCAGAGAATTGTCCCTTAATGAAATTAAGCAGATAAGGGAAAATATTCCTGATGATATGGAAATTGAAACCTTTGTCCATGGAGCAATGTGTATTTCCTATTCAGGCAGATGCCTTCTTAGCAGTTTTATGACAGGAAGAGATGCCAATAAAGGAGCCTGCACCCATCCGTGCCGCTGGAAATACGCAGTGGTTGAAGAGTCAAGACCGGGACAGTACATGCCGGTGGAGGAAAATGAAAGAGGCACATATATATTTAACTCAAAGGATTTGTGTATGATAGAGCATATTCCTGAATTAATTGATGCAGGAATAGACAGCTTTAAAATTGAAGGAAGAATGAAGACAGCTTTGTATGTGGCTACAGTTGCAAGAACTTATAGAAAAGCAATTGATGATTATTTAGAAAGCCCTGACAAATACAGGGAGAATCTTCCGCTTTACAGAAAATGGATTTCCCAGTGTACTTACAGACAGTATACTACCGGATTTTTCTTTGGAAAGCCTGACGAAACAACTCAGATATATGATAACAACGTATATGAGAGAGATTATGTATATTTAGGAATTGTAAGGGAAGTTTCAGACAATAGTGAATTTGTTCTTGAACAGAAGAATAAATTTAGTGTTTCGGAAAAAATAGAAGTAATGAAGCCGGATGGAAGGGACATAGAGGTTAATGTTATTTCCATAAAGGATGAGGAGGGGAATGAAATGGAAAGCTGTCCTCACCCAAAGCAGAAGTTATTGGTTAAATTAAGTGAGACTCCTGAAAGGGGAGACGTGCTTAGAGTAAAAGAGTAGTAAAATAAACCTGTAAAGACATGCACGGGAAATGACGATTTATCATAAGATAATATAATTAAGTATGTCGCGGGGGAAAGTGTGAAAAGTTTTTTAGAACCTTTGACACCTACGGAAGAAAATCATTGGATAGAGAGATTTCAGAATGGAGACAAGGAAGCAAAAGACATACTAATTGAAAGAAATTTAAGGCTTGTGGCTCACATAGCCAAAAAATATTATTCAGAAAACAGGGAGAATGAAGAGCTGATTTCCATAGGGATAATTGGCCTTATAAAGGCGGTAAATACCTACAATCCCCAAAAGGGAAAGCGACTGGTGACATATGCATCAAAGTGTATTGAAAATGAACTGCTTATGATGCTTAGGGGAGAAAAAAAGAAAAACAGGGAAGTGTCACTAAATGAACCTATTGGGATGGATAAGGAAGGTAATACAATAAGCCTTATGGACATTATGGAAAATGACGGAATTGATGCCCTAAAGCAAATGGAAAATGCGGAAGATGTGGTAAGGGTAAGGCAATATGTGGAAAAGGTTCTGTCAAAAAGGGAAAGGGAAATTATTGTTATGAGGTACGGTTTAGGGGGAGAGGAAGCTATGACCCAGAAAGCCGTAGGAAAAGCAATGAATATATCAAGAAGCTATGTTAGCAGAATTGAAAAAAAGGCACTTGAAAAATTGAAAAAAGCTTTTGACAATTCATACTCAATGTGATATAAAATAGTCAATATGACAATGAAAAAAGAATAGCACTTTTGACACCAAAATTTAATATACAAAGAGGATAGATTATGGTGTGTAAAGTAAATTGTGCAGCTATTATGGGAGTGGACGTACTGCCTGTAATAGTTGAAACAGATATATGTAATGGTCTGCCATCTTTTGATATGGTAGGCCTTTTGTCTTATGATATAAAAGAGTCAAGGGAAAGGGTGAGAACAGCAATAAAAAATTCGGGGTTTTTAGTTCCACCTAAGCGGATAACAATTAATTTTTCTCCGGGAAACATAAGAAAGGCAGGAACGTATTTTGACCTGCCGGTGGCAGTGTCTATTTTGTGGTGCCTTGATATAATAAAGTGCAGGTTAGATGATAAAATGTTTGTGGGAGAACTTAGCCTAAGTGGACGGGTAGTAGCTGTAAATGGAGTTTTACCTATAGTTTTGCATGCTATGGAAAGGGGAATGAAATATTGTTTTGTGCCGGCTATGAATGTTGGAGAATGCCGATGTATAAAGGGCATAAAGGTAATTGGAGTAGAAGATTTAAATGAACTGGTTATGTTACTTGTAAGTGGCGGATATAAGAATTATCAAATAAAGGAAGAAATAGAAGAAGAAAATATATCTACAGTTTATGAACATAATTTTAAGTGGATAAAGGGGCAGGTAATGGCAAAAAAGGCAGCGGAAATAGCTGCGGCAGGCATGCATAATATTTTGCTGGTGGGGCCGCCCGGAACAGGGAAAACTGCCATTGCCAAGGCTATGAAAACCATACTTCCTGAGATGTCACAAAATGAAAAAATAGAAATATCAAAAATACAAAGTATAGCAGGAAAATTAGAGGGAAATCTGGTAGGAGAAAGGCCTTTTAGAAATCCTCATCATACCACAACGGTAACGGCCATGACAGGGGGCGGAATAAATCCAAAGCCGGGAGAAATGACCATGGCTCACGGGGGAGTGCTGTACATGGATGAATTTACGGAGTTTTCCAGAGGAGTAATGGAGGCTATGAGGCAGCCTTTAGAGGACAAGAAAATTGTCATATCAAGGAAAGGTGGGACATATTCATTTCCGGCGGATTTTATACTTCTTGCTTCAATGAATCCCTGCAAATGCGGGTATTATCCCGACAGAAATAAATGTAGTTGTACGGAAAGGGATGTAAACAAATATTTAGAAAAAATCAGTGGTCCAATATTAGACAGAATTGATTTGTGCGTACATATGAATAATGTGGATTTTTTTGATTTAACAAGGGAGTCTTCAGAGGAAAGTTCAGAAGAAATAAGAAAAAGGGTAAATAAGGCTGTGGAGATTCAGAGGAAACGGTATGAAAATGAAAAAATCAGATTTAACAGTCAGTTAGAAGGAGAAAACATAAAGAAATACTGCAATCTTGGAAAAAAAGAGCAGGAACTTATAGGACAGATATATGAAAATATGGATTTAAGTGTAAGGGCATATGAAAAAATATTAAAAACCGCAAGAACCATAGCGGACTTAAAAAATCATGAGGAAATAAAATATGAGGACATTGCAGAGGCAGTAAGTTATAAAGCCATGTCAGTAAGGAGGGGACTATGAACAAGCAGGAAATGTGGGGATGCATAGCCACGGCACCTAAGATGTATTTTACAAAAATTCAAAAAATAATGAAAAATCTAAAAGATGTACAGGAAATATTTAATGGAACCCAGAAGAAATTAGTGGAGGCAGGGGGACTTAAAAGTGAAGAAGCAGCAGAACTTTTAAGGCATATTGAAAGATTTAATCCTAAGGAATATTTTGAAAAACTTGAGAAAAACAATATAAAGTTTGTGTCGGTAGATGATGAAAATTATCCTGAAAAACTTATACCTTTTGACCATAAACCTTATTTTTTATTTTACAAAGGAAAATTACCGGATGAAAATGCCACGGCAGTGGCAATGGTAGGGGCAAGGGCATGCTCTAATTATGGAAGAAACATGGCAAAAAAAATAGGGAAAGAGCTGTCGGAAAGGGGCGTGCAGGTAATAAGTGGAATGGCAAGGGGAGTTGATACATATAGTCAATTAGGAGCAATAGAGGGAGGTATGAGTACTTATGCAGTTCTTGGAAGTGGCGTTGATATTTGCTACCCGGTGGAAAATATTGAGTTATATGGGGACATAATAAATAATGGCGGAATTATATCGGAATACCCTCCGGGAAGTTCACCGGAAGGATGGCATTTCCCACAGCGAAACAGGATAATAAGTGGGCTGGCGGACAAAATAGTGGTAATAGAGGCAAGGGAGAACAGTGGCTCATTAATAACTGTTGAGTGGGCATTGGAGCAGGGAGGAGATGTAATGGCGGTTCCGGGGCGGGTAGACGACAAATTAAGTCAGGGATGTAACAGGCTTATAAAGTCAGGAGCAGGTATTGTTACAAATGTGGATGACATTCTCTCAGACCTTGGATATAATGCATATTATGAGCAAAAGAAAGAAAAGGCAAAAGAAAAAATACTTGAAAAAGATTTTTTGATGTTGTATAGTGAGTTAGGTTTACAGCCAAAAAGTATATATGAATTAATAGAAACTACAGGCATAGTATATGAGAAGATAGTTACAATGTTGCTGAAATTACAATTAGAAGGACTTATAGAACAACCTTATGAGAACTATTTTTCCATAAAAAATACATAAATTCAGATTATTTTTAGTTAAGGGGAAGTCTTATGGCAAAATATCTTGTTATTGTGGAATCACCGGCAAAAGTGAATACAATTAAAAAATTTTTGGGTTCAAATTATGAAGTTGTAGCTTCAAATGGTCATGTCAGAGATATGCCAAAAAGCACGATGGGTATTGATTTTGAAAATGATTATGAACCGAAATATATTACCATACGTGGAAAAGGGGACAAGCTGGCAGAACTTAGACGCTGTGTAAAAAAAGCAGACAAAGTTTATCTGGCAACTGACCCGGACCGTGAGGGAGAGGCTATTTCATGGCATTTGGCTAATGCATTAAAATTAGACCCAAAGAAAACTGCCAGAATTACATTTAATGAAATTACAAAGACGGCAGTAAAGGAGTCTCTTAAGCATCCAAGAGAGATAAACATGAATCTTGTGGATTCACAGCAGGCAAGAAGAGTTATGGACAGAATGGTTGGATATAGTATAAGCCCGCTTCTATGGATGAAAATAAAGAGAGGACTTAGTGCAGGACGAGTCCAGTCGGTTGCATTAAGAATGCTTTGTGACAGAGAAGATGAAATAAACGCATTTATTCCTAAGGAATATTGGGATATGGATGCGGTTTTGAAATACAATAAGAAGGATTTCAAGGTAAGCTTTTACGGAAATGAAAAAGGAAAAATTGAAATCACGGGAAAAGAGCAGTTAGATGGAATCGTAAAGGAATTAAAGGCTGCAAGGTTCACTGTAAGTGATGTAAAAAAAGGCAACAGGTCAAGAAAGGCACCGGTTCCTTTTACCACAAGTACATTGCAGCAGGAAGCTTCAAAGGCTCTTAATTTTTCCACACAAAAGACTATGAGAATAGCCCAGCAGTTATATGAAGGTGTGGAAATAAAAGGTCGTGGAAGTATCGGTCTTATCACATATTTGCGTACAGATTCCACACGAATCTCTGAAACAGCAGAAGCCCAGGTAAAGGATTTTATTGAAAATAACTATGGCGAAAGCTATATGACTAAAGAGGTTACTACAAAGAAATCCGGTAAAAAGATACAGGATGCTCACGAAGCCATAAGACCTACAGATGTTACCCTTCTTCCGGATAGTATAAAGGCACAGCTTCCAAGGGATTTGTTCAGATTATATCAATTAATATGGAAGAGATTCGTTGCAAGCCGTATGCAAAGTGCAGTATATGAGACAACTAATGTAAAGGTTGCCGCAGGAAAATATATTTTTAATGCTGCAACATCTAAGTTGGATTTTGACGGATTTATGAAGGTTTATACAGACAGTGATAACGAAAAAGTGGTAACAAATAATACTGTTTCCAAGTTAGAAAAAGGAATGGAACTGGATTTTGTGGAATTTGAGGAAAATCAGCATTTCACACAGCCACCGGCTCACTTTACTGAAGCAGCCCTGGTAAAGGCAATGGAAGAGCAGGGAATAGGACGTCCAAGTACCTATGCACCTACTATTGGCACAATTATTGGAAGACGCTATGTTATAAAAGAAAAGAAAAATCTGTATGTTACCGAATTAGGAGAAGCGGTAAATAATGTAATGAAAACAGCATTTGCCGTTATTGTTGATACAGCTTTTACTGCCAATATGGAATCACTTCTTGATGCCGTGGAAGAGGGTACCGTGGAATGGAAGACAATTATAAGAAACTTCTATCCTGACCTTGATGAAATGGTAAAGGAAGCTGAAAAGAAATTAGAAAAAATAAAAATTGCCGATGAGGAGTCCGAGGAAATCTGTGAAGAATGTGGCAGACGAATGGTAATTAAGTATGGACCTCACGGAAAGTTTTTGGCATGTCCGGGATTTCCTGAGTGTAAAAATACTAAACCGTATCTTGAAAAGGCGGGAGTGCCTTGTCCTAAATGCGGAAAGGATGTTATCATCAGAAAAACCAAAAAGGGCAGAAGATATTTCGGATGTATTGATTATCCGGAGTGTGATTTTATGTCATGGCAGAAGCCATCCACAAAGAAGTGTCCACAGTGTGGAGGTTATATGGTAGAAAAAGGTAATAAGTTAGCCTGTGCCAATGCAGAGTGTGGTTATGTTGAAAGTAAGGAAAACAAAGACAGGTAAAAAAATCTTGCCAATGTTTTTTATATATGGTATGATAATGAAGTTGCATTAAGCACATCGGTGGAGAAGCAGACGGGTGCCCACGCTCGGGGTTGTCTGATTCGGTGAAGCAGATGGAAGGTATGATATTTGCCGGAATAATTGCCGGGACGATATCAAAAATAATATTTAAAAAACCAGGAGGTATTAAAATGAGCGTTATTTCAATGAAACAGTTATTAGAAGCAGGTGTTCATTTTGGACATCAGACAAGAAGATGGAACCCTAAGATGGCTCCATACATCTACACAGAAAGAAATGGTATCTACATCATCGACTTACAGAAGTCAGTAGGTAAAGTAGATGAAGCTTACAAGGCAGTATCTGATATTGCACAGGAAGGTGGTACAATCCTTTTTGTTGGTACTAAGAAGCAGGCTCAGGATGCTGTTAAGGAAGAAGCACAGAGATGTGGTATGTACTACGTTAACGAAAGATGGTTAGGTGGTATGCTTACTAACTTCAAGACTATTCAGTCAAGAATTAAGAGATTAAAAGATATTGAAAGAATGTCTGAAGATGGAACATTTGATGTTCTTCCTAAGAAAGAAGTTGTTAATATTAAGAAGGAATGGGATAAGCTTGAAAAGAACCTTGGCGGTATCAAGGAAATGAAGAGAATCCCAGATGCTATCTTTGTTGTAGATCCTAAGAAGGAAAGAATCTGCGTTCAGGAAGCTCATGCACTTGGAATTACATTAATCGGTATTGCTGATACAAACTGTGATCCTGAAGAATTAGATTACGTTATCCCAGGTAACGATGATGCTATCAGAGCAGTTAAACTTATTGTTTCTAAGATGGCAGATGCTGTTATTGAAGCTAACCAGGGTGAAGAAATGGTAGCAGAAACAGCTGAGGCTGAAACAGAAGAAGTTAACGAGACAGTAGAAGAATAATATAGATTTCAGGAGGAATAGAATTATGACAATTACAGCAGCAATGGTAAAAGAATTAAGAGAATTAACAGGTGCTGGTGTTATGGCTTGTAAAAACGCTTTAGTTGAAACTGATGGTGATCAGGAAGCAGCTATTGAAGTTTTAAGAAAAAAAGGTGAAGCTACAGCAGTTAAAAAGTCTGGCAGAATCGCTGCAGAAGGTATCGTTTATACATTAGTAGAAGACGGTAAGGCTGCAATCGTAGAAGTTAACTCAGAAACAGACTTTGTTGCTAAGAACGAAAAGTTCCAGACATTCGTAGGTAATGTTGCTAAGCAGATTGTTGCTTCAGACGCTAAAGATGTTGAAGAATTATTAGGCGAAGCCTGGATTCTTGATCCTGCTAAGACTGTTAAGGATGAATTAGTATCACAGATCGCTGTTATCGGTGAAAACATGAACATTAGAAGATTTGAAAAGTTAGAATCAGAAGGTGTTATTTCATCATACATTCATGCAGGTGGAAAGATTGGTGTATTAGTTGAAGCTGATGCTCCTGCAAATGATACTGTAACAGCAGCAATTAAGACAATTGCTATGCAGATTGCAGCTATGAACCCACAGTACATCTCAAGAAATGATATTTCTGCAGATGAACTTGCTAAGATGAGAGAAATCACAATTGACAGCGCATTAAACGAGCCTGATACACTTCCAAAGCCTATTTTAATGAACTTACTTAACAAGGCTGTAGAAAGCAAGGCTTGGAGTGATGAAGATATTGCTATTTATGAAGAGAAGAAGAGTAACTTAAATTACTTATTCAACTTCCTTTCAAAAGAAGCAAAGGCAGCAGTAGCAGAAATCGCTATGAACAACAAGGCTGATATCATGGAAAACAAGATTTTCAATGGTTTAGTAGAAGGTCGTGTATCAAAGCAGTTAAAGGAAGTATGCCTTCTTGATCAGACATATGTAATGGCTGCAGACGGAAAGCAGACAGTTGCTAAGTATCTTGATGAAGTATCAAAAGAAGTTGGCGCTACAGTAGCACTTAAGAAATTCGTTCGTTTTGAAACAGGTGAAGGCCTTGAAAAGAAAGAAGAGAATTTTGCTGAAGAAGTAGCTGCACAGATGAAATAAATCGTAAGTTATCATAACTTGATATTTTATCAAAACAATCTATGATTCATAGGGTGTGAACCTACAAGATAGAGGATAAAGACCCTCAAACATACTATATTTTGTATGTTTGAGGGTCTTTTTTGCGTTGACAAACCTTTCAAACAATACTAAGGCAGGTAAGCATAAATTATCGTACTTTATCGTTAAATTTTGGTTGATTTTGGTTTGACTTTGGTAATTTTTGGTTGAACCAAATTTGATGCAAAGTTTGCCTGTTTCTTTAGTTGAACAATATAGTGGCATTTAAGTAACAATAAATAAGTCGATATGAGTAAAACAATTTCACAAAATTAAAATTAATATTATCTTTCAAATCAAAATTTTAATTAATAGGAGGAAGGAACAAATGTGTAAAATAATTGCAATAGCAAATCAGAAGGGTGGAGTAGGAAAAACAACCACAACAGTTAATTTAGGAATAGGACTTGCAAGAAAGGGAAAAAGGGTTCTTTTAATTGATGCGGACCCACAGGGAAGCATGACAGTAAGTCTTGGAATTGATGAACCTGACAAAATTGAGTATTCGTTGGCGAATGTGTTAATGGATGTTGTAAATGAGGAAGAGATTGATAATAAAAAGGTAATTAAAAAACATCAGGAAAATATTGATTTCATTCCGGCAAATATTGAATTGGCAGGTTTAGAGGTTTCAATGGTTAATGTAATGAGCAGGGAATTGGTAATGAAGGAGTTTATATCAGCTATAAAGGAAAATTATGATTACATTCTAATTGATTGTATGCCAAGTCTTGGAATGATAACAATTAATGCTTTAGTGTGTGCTAATTCAGTGCTTATTCCTGTACAGGCATCTTATTTGCCGGTAAAAGGTTTACAGCAGTTAATAAAAACAATAACAAGGGTAAGAAGACAGATTAATCCAGAACTTAGGATAGAAGGAATGGTAATGACAATGGTTGACATGCGTTCTAATTATACAAAGGACATATTGGAGGCATTGGAAAATACCTATGGTGAAACTATTGGGATATTTAAAAGCAGAATTCCAATGTCAGTAAGAGCAGCGGAAACAAGTGCTGAAGGAAAGAGTATTTATCTTCATGACCCTAGAGGTAAGGTTGCAGGAAGCTACGAAGAATTAACAGAGGAGGTGCTTGGACGTGAGTAAAGTAAGAGAAAAGATAAAATTAACAAGTTATGATGAATTGTTAAAGGTAGATGTGGCAGATGGATTAAAGGAAATTGAAATAGACAAATTACACGATTTCAGAAAACATCCATTTAAGGTAACAGATGATGAAAAGATGGAAGAACTAACAGAGTCAATAAAGGAAAGAGGAGTGCTTCTTCCTATATTAGTTAGAAAAACAGATGATGAAGAGTACGAAATTATATCAGGACATAGACGAACGCATGCGGCAAGACTTGCAGGACTTGAAAGCGTTCCGGTTATTGTAAGAGAGTTAAGCGATGATGATGCAACAATAGTAATGGTGGATTCAAACATCCAAAGAGAAGAAATACTTCCAAGTGAAAGAGCATTTGCATTTCAAATGAAGCTTGAAGCAATACACCATAAAGGCATAAAGGGAGCAGAAAGCAGAGAGGTTGTAGGTGAGACAAATGGTTTGTCGGGCAGACAGGTATCACGATACATTAAACTGACACAATTGTTACCGGAGTTGCTTGAAATGGTTGATGAAAAAAAGATAGCCATAAAGCTTGCCGTTGAAATTGCAGAGCTGTCTGAAAAAGAACAGCAGGAAATATTGGATTATTATAATCTAGGATATAAGGTTAGCATAGAACAGGTTAAATCAATTAAAAATAAGGAAAAGACAACAGAGGTTATAGAGCAGACAGAAGAAAAAAGCAGGGAAAGTACAAAGGTTACAATTTCAGGAAGCAAGCTTAATAAATATTTCCCTGAAAATTATACAAAAGCGGAAATGGAGAACATAATTTACCAGTTATTGGAGAAATGGAAGAGTGATGGTTATGACATTTGATTATTATTACGGAGCTCAGGCAGAGCAGTTTAATTTCATAAGAATTCCAAAATCAATGATAGTGGATCCAATGTTTGCAGATTTATCAGTCAATGCAAAGCTCCTTTATGGAGTTTTGCTTGATAGAATGAATCTTTCAATGAAGAACAGATGGTTTGATTCAGAGAACAGAGTATACATAATTTATCAGATTGCTGAAATTATGGAAGATTTTAATTTCAGTAAAAAAACAGCTGTAAGATATTTAAATGAGCTTGAGGATTTTGGATTGGTTGAAAAGAAAAGAAGAGGGCTGGGATTACCAAGCCTCTTGTATGTGAAGAATTTTATTGTATTACAGGACCATTCAGAGCCTGATGATACAGATTTTAATGATAAGACAGAATATGATAATTTAAGTGAAAATATGGAAAATTTAGTAGGTATAGAACAGGAAACTTCCAGAGGTGTAGAAACTTACACTTCAAGAAGTGTAGATATGGAAACTTCTAAAGGTGTAGAACAGGAAACCTTAAGAGGTGCAGGAACTTACACTTCAGGAAGTGTAGATGTGGAAACTTCTAAAGGTGTACGACAGGTTACGTCAAGAGGTGTAAAAAGTACACTTCAAGAAGTAACTGAAAAGGACCCACTTATTAATAAGACTAATAATAGTAATACTAATATGAATAATACTGATTTAAGTAATACTAAAACGAATAATACTAAAGAGAGTAATATTATCTTATCTAATCCTGTTGCAAAACAAGCAATTGATAGGATGGGAAGAGAAGAAGAATCAGATTTTGATAAGTACAAAAAATTGGTAAAAGAAAACATAGATTATGATGTTTTGATAGATAGGCATTACATAGAAAAATCAATAATAGACGGAATGGTTAATCTGATTGTTGAAACTATGATTAGCGAAAATGATTACATTGTCATATCCAGCACAAAGTTTCCAAAGGAGACGGTAAAGTCAAGATTTTCAAAACTGGATATAAGTCATATTGAATATGTGCTGGAATGCATGAATCATAACACAACAAAAATTAAAAACATTAAGAAATATTTGTTGGCAGCACTTTATAATGCACCAACAACAATAGACAGTTACTATAAGGCAAGAGTGCAACATGATATGCCGGAACTTGCAAACTAGAAAGTGGGACACCGGGTCCCAATGTAAAAATAGAAGGAGTTTGGTTGAAAGTGTCGAAATTCAACCATATTAGAATTTGAAATAAAAAATTAGTATGATAAAATGTGTTTATCGATTATCAATGAAATAACCACAGAATTGAAATCGATGAATATTTGTTATAAATGGTAAAACAATTCGACAGAAGGGTTGGAACAATGATTAAGAAAATTAAATATGCGATTATAGTAATGTTGATTATCGCCAATGTGATGGGTTCAAGTAGTATTAATGCTGCAGAAATATCCAGGGTGAATAATGTAAGGACAAGAGAAGTTACTAAGACTTTCAAGAGCATTAAGGATGCAAGTCTTGCAACAACCAAGTTAAAGTACATATCAGGTTATAAGATAAGTTGGAAAAAGCAAAAGAAAGTTACAGGTTACAATGTTTATGTTTACTATCCGGTAACAAAAAACTGGAAGAAAATAAAAACAACAAAGAAAAATTACTTTACATTAACTAATTGTTTTCAGGGTGAGAAGGTTAAGATAAGGATAAGGGCATACAAGAAAATTAATGGAAACAATGTGTATGGACAGTTTTCAAAAGTGAAAAGTGTTAAAATAAAGAATGAACTTCATCCAAGAACAAAGTGGGGCAAAGTTAAAAAGCCTTTTACAGACAGAGTAGCATCTGAAAATGCATTTGAACTTCAAAACAAGTACAGAAAATCTGCAGGAGCAGAGAAAATTGAATGGTCAGAGAATGTATATAATGTATGTTTGGAGAGAGCAAAGCAAATTAGCAAGAATTACAGCCATGATGGATGGTATGAAACAGCAATGAAAGTTTTCTCAAAAACATATAAGATTGATGATGAGTTTATTTGGATTGAGGAAGGAGATTCTGAATATGGCATAAATTATGTTTCTAGTGAAAACATCCTTGAAGGAGCTTTCTCATACAAGGAAGCAATGAAGCAATGGAAAAGAAGCAGTGCTCATTACAAAAATCTAATATCAAAGAGTCACGTTAAGGGAGCGATAGCATGCTATAGAGCAAGTGGAGGTTATTATTGGGTTGCATTGTTTGCAGATGCAGACATAGATAAACTTCTGGAAGAAAAATGTAAAAAATGAATAAATGACAGATAACGCCTTATTAAATCATTAGTGATTTGATAAGGCATTTTTTTGTCTTTTTCAAGAAAGGAAAGAGGTATAAGATGTTTAATAAGATGAAGAAAATGATAGCAGGATTGTTGGCTACAGTAATGATTACAACAAATGTTTGCCCAATGGTTTCAGTAAGTGCTGCAAGTGGAGTTGCCAGTTTGGAATCACTTGGAAAATTAGGAACAGTAAATATAGGTTCAAAGAGTGAGAGCGGAACATGGCTCCAAACTCAGGTAGATTCAAAACCGGTTTTTTGTATGGATTTAGGAAAAGCATGTCATACAGGATACACTTACAAATCTGAATCAAAAACAATTAGTAGCGATGATTCCAGTACAAAGAATAAGTTAGAAGCCAAGATTGGATATTGGTATGATCAAGTGAAAAAAGGTAGTAATAAGGCTTGGGTTTATGCACAGTGTCTTATCTGGAGTGTTGAAGAGGGATACACAAGTGAAAGTAATTTAAAAAGTGTAATTAATCAGGTTAAAAAGAATACAGGCTATTATAAAGACGATACTTTATATTCAGATATTTTTGAGATTGGGAAAAAAGTGGAATGCGATATTTATATCTGGAAATATTCAGGTTCCACGGATGATAGCGAAGTTCAAAAGTTGTTGCAAATCAAATCAACTGATCAGGAATATGAGTATACAGCTACAAATGGGAAAAGATATTACAGACAAAGAATAACACTTGAAAAAATTGATGAAGATGGAACTGTTATTCCAAAAGTAACTTTTAGATTTACGGCTAAAAACATAAAGGAATTATATTCATATCAGTATAATGGTTGGGGTGATTCAGTGAAAGAAGATGCTGATGATGATGCAACAAAGTTTAGCCAAGATGTAATGACAGATTCAAACGGTAAAATAGTATTTAGATTTACATATCTGTTAAATTCAAAAAAATACTATTATGTAAAAGATTCAGACCTAAAGAATATGACAAGTGACGATAAGAAAAAAATGAAAGATATTCTGGATGATAAAGGATATAATTACGCATCTGATTTATCTAAGGCTGGTGCTGAAAAACTAAAAGAAGTGGATCTTGATGAGCAAATGGATGACATTAGTAACAAGTATGTTATTGAGGAAGTGGATTCAGGAAATAACAATCTATTGACTTCTTTTGTGGTAGATAAAGGAAATAATAAGATAACTGATTTAACTAATAATAAAGTGACAGTGACACTTACCAAGGCTGATTCTTGGATTAAAAATGATGATGGTGATTGGCCTGAAACAGCAGAAGGAACTTATAGCAACTATAAGCTTGCATACAAGCCTGTTCTTAAGGACAAGTATAAGAAAGTGAAATTAACTGCCGTAAAGATTGATGAAGAAACAGGCAAGACTGCTCAGGGTGATGCAACACTTGAAGGAGCAGTATATGGAGTATATTCAGATGCAGCATGCACAAAGTTAATTAAGTCATATACAACTGACAAGAATTACCAGTTTGAAACAGACTACATGAGATGTGGGAAGACATATTACCTAAAGGAAATCACACCGCCAAGGGGATATCTTAAGAATGACAAGGTGTATGACATTGTGGCTGACGGTGCCAAGTTTACTGCAGAATACAATTCAGTTGAAAAGCAGGTTTCAGAAAAGCCAATCAAGGGTGATGTGGCAATCATTAAGGGCATTGGTAACGGAACTGCAGGCATTGTGCCATTTGAAAAGAGTGCACAGTTTCAGATTTATCTTGCAAGTGCAGGCTCTTATGCCAAGGCAAAAGCCACTGAAAGAGACATTTTAACAACAGACTTAAACGGCTATGCCAAGTCAAAGCAGTTACCATATGGAACTTATGTGGTTCATCAGACTGTTGGAGCAGACAATACTGAAAAATGTCCGGATTTTTATGTGAATGTAACTGAAAACGGTAAGACTTATCAGTACTTATTAAACAATCCTGAATTTACGGCATACTTAAAAATCGTGAAGAAGGATTCAAAGACACGTCAGACAGTCTTAAAGAAGGGTACAACATATCAGATTTACAAGGTTGATGATGAAGGACAAGAAACACTTGTGACACAGAAATACAGCAATGGCAACAAAATGGTGGTTGTTGACAGATTTGTAACAGATGAAACAGGAGAAATCATTACTTATGAGAAGCTTAAGGCAGGAACATACAAGGTATACGAAATCGAGGGACCTGAAGGATACAAGGTAAACAAGAGTCCTGTAATAGTTGAAATAAACAGCAATTCATACAAGACAATGAAGGATGAACTTGGAAATGAATACCTTTATGCAGAATGCGAGTATTACAATGACGTTACTTACGGAAAGTTTACATTAGACAAGATAGGACTGGAGTTATGTGGAAGAAATGATGAAAGCAACGCTGATAAAACAACAGAGGTTAAGATTCGTCCTTTTGATTATGAGGATGTAAAGCTTAGCGGTGTTGTGTTTGAATTTACTGCAAAAGAAGACATCATGTCACAGGACAATCAGGGAACAGTGCTTTTTAAGAAGGAGTCAGTTGTGGCAACAATTACAACAGGCGAAAAGGCTGAGTTTACAAATGACTGTAATGGTATCTGTAATTACACCCTAAACGAAGATGGCACAATGACATTAAACGTACCGCTTGGTGAATACACATTGAAGGAAGTAAAGACAAGGTACGGTTATGTTCTTCCAAAACAGGCATCATGGGACCTAAGCTTTAAGTGGAATAACAAGGATGATGAATATGTACTTGATGTTTCTGAAAATTCCAAGGAAGGAAAACTTGATGTTTACAACGAACTTGTTAAAACAGACATCGCACTTGAAAAGCAGGACTCAAGAACAGGAGAACCTGTTGCAGATGCAGTGTTTGGATTTTATTCAAGGGACAACATTTATGACCGAAAGGGAAATGTTATTGTAAATGCAGGCGAAAAGATTGCAACAGTCACAACAGATGAAAATGGTGTAGCAAAGATACCATTTAATGTGCCGGTAATGGATAAAGGCTATGGCAAGAAGAATGAGCAGAAAGATGAACAGGGACAACCTATCAATGAGGTTTTAAATTCAGGTAATTACTATTTTCTTGAGGAGAGTGTAAGTGATAGCTATTACATTGACAGGGAAATGCATGAGGTTCACCTTGAATATAAGAATCAGGAAACTCAAACAGTTAAGGCTAATGTAACTGTTAAGGAAGACCAGACTGAAACAGTAATCAGCAAGAGAATGATTGCATCATCAGTGGAAATCAAGGACTGTCATTTAAGGATAAATGATGACAATGGCAATGAAATCATAAGCTGGGTTTCAGGTGACATGTCATCGGTAAAGATGAATGAAAATCTTAAGAAAATGGGATATTCCAACGTTCATGTCGAAAAAGACAACGATTATGCATTAAAAATCAATGGACTTCTTAAGGATAAGGAATACACATTAACTGAAACAAGACCTGCAGATGGATTTGTATCCACAGATGACATTACATTTGAGATCATTGAAAGCGACAGTGCAAATGGAAAGACGAGGGTGATAATCAAAAACAAGGGAATATCAAATGAGCTACCAGACAATAATGTGGTAATGTATGATGACACAACAAAACTTGAATTTTCAAAGACGGACATTACAAACGGAAGGGAACTTCCGGGATGTCATATGCAGGTAACTGAAAAGGACACAGGAGTTGTAATGGATGAATGGGTTTCATCGGAAGAAAGCCATGTAATTGAAGGCAAATATGCCGTTGGAAAGACATACATTTTAACTGAAAAACAGTCAAGAGACGGTTATGCAACAGCAGAAAGTGTTGAGTTTACAGTGGCAGATAATGGAAAGGTTCAGAAGGTAAGCATGACTGATGACACAATAAAGGTTCAGTTTAACAAGACTGCATCAGACACAAAGAAACAGCTTAGTGGTGCAAAGTACAAGGTGTATGACAGCAAGGATAAGATGGTTTACGAATTCACAACCGGTAAAAACGCTGAACTCATTGAAGGAATCCTAAAGGCAGGAGAAACATATACCTTTAAGGAAGTAAGCTCACCAAAGCATTACAAGGTTGCAAAGGATAAGAAAATCAGGATAAGGGACACAGGAAAGCTTCAGAAACTTACAGTGGTTGATGAAAGAATACCGGAAGTACCTGACACACCACAGACAGGCATCAAGGGAAAGACTGCAGGAATGATGATTTCACTTATCTCATTATTAATGGCACTTGGATGTTTTGCATGCGTGAGAGCAAAGGATAAATCAAAATACAATTTAAAACAGGAGAAGAAGGAAAATGAAGAGAATGATTAAAATATCTCTGATACTTCTATTGGTAGGGATGGCTGTAATTGCAGCTGTCCCTTTTTTTAAGGAAAAAAGATCAGAGAGAAAAAGTGAAACGGGATTTAAGGAAATAAAGGAAAGTGTGACAGATAAAGAAGACAAGACAATAAACGTGGAAAAGCTTAAGGGAGAAAATGAGGACTGCATTGGATACTTGGAAGTGCCAGAAACTAGCATAAGTTATCCTATAATGCAGACAAGAGACAATCCGGATTTTTACTTGAAGCATGACTTTAATAAGAATTATAGTTTTTATGGAACACCATACTTAAGTGCGTATTGTGACTTAAAGAAATCTGATAATCTGATTATTTATGGTCATAACATAAACGGTGGAAAAATGTTCGGAGCACTGGAACAGTATAAGGAGAAGAAGTTTTTTGACAGACATAAAAAAATATATTTTACAACAGATCAAAAAAGAGAATATGAAGTGTTTGCTGTCATGAGTGTGAACGTAAGAGAGTTTGAATATTGGAAGTTTGTAATGGCAAGGGATGAGAAGGACTATGACGAATTTGTGAAGAAAGTGCTGGAGCATAGTTTGTGGAACACAGGGAAAAAGCCTAAGTATGGAAAGCAGATGTTGATGTTGTCTACCTGTGATAATGGAAAAGGTGATGACTGGAGGTTAGTTTTAATAATGCAAAAAAATATAATATATTGAAAAAGAAAATTTTTACAATTTTAATTTTCATGATAATAGGCTTGTATCTTAGTTTATGATATACTGGTTAAAAGATTTATTACAAATGTTAGGAGAAATGAAACACTATGGAAAAATGTAAAATTATCATAGATAAATTATTGTACAAAATAAAAGGTAATATTTTTAGTATATCTTTTTGAAAACTTTAATTTGTAAAAAATAGGAAGGAAAATGATAATGATTGGATTTAATCAATATAAATTATCGTGGAGATATTTTGAGCAACTTCACGCCGATAAAAAAACAGTATTTGAGAATCTTTGCCGTTCACTTTTTAAGAGAGAATTATGTTATCCAGAAACTATACTTCATTCAGACAATAACCATCCAGGTGTTGAAGTGGCACCAGTAGTAGCAAAAGATGGGCATACTAAAATCAGTTTTCAGGCAAAACATTTTGATAATAGAATCGGGTATTCACAGATAGAAAAATCTACAGATGAAGTAGTTAAACATTTTGCTGGCAAACTGGATATTATTTATTTATATTGTAATAAAGATATTACGGAGACAAGTGAATCTTATAAGAAAATTAAAAAAAAATTAGCTGATGTGGAAATTAGTATAAAACTGATTACGGGGCAAACAATATTGGATCAGGCGATGAATTATCCATCTATACTTTCATGTTATTTTGGTCTGGATAGCTTAGATGACAAATGGTTTAAAAGGAACGTAGATATAAGTCTCGATAATCTTGGTAAGAGATATAATTCACTGTTTAATGTAGAAACAGAAGCTCAGAGGAATCTGTCACTTTTCTTACGTGAAACAATAGGCATAGATGAAATAAATTCAAAGAAGAATAATTTAATAAGAGATCTTAAAAATTTAAGATGGAGAGGCAATGGAATATACAAAGACGAGATTGAGTTTTTTTTAAAATGGGCAAAATCATTAGAACCTGTAAATTTAAAGACTTTTATTAAGGCTCTTGAGTGGAAACAAAAATTTGAAAATGATTGTAATGAGTCATTGGCAAAATTAAGAAAAAAACAACAATCAATTCAGGAAGAACTCAAAAAGCATTCTTATGAAGATTCAGAATATAATAAACTTAGAAATGAAGAATTTGAATTGGAAAGTATATTGTCGGTTGGGGCGAATCTTGAGTTTTCAAGAATTGAGAAAACAATGATTAACTGTAGAATCGTAATTATTACAGGAGAAATGGGGACAGGAAAAACTCAATTAATAGCAACCGCTACCAAAAGAATAGCAGAGAGTGGACGTCCAGTACTTTTATTTTTAGGACAAACTTTTATTTCTGATGAAAGCATTGAGAATCAAATCATGCAAAATTTAGAAGGGTTAAGCACTGGGCAAAATTTTGAATCTTTAATTGCTGTAATGGACGAAAAGGCGGAAGTGATTGGTGAGGAGGCTATCATTTTTATTGATGCTATAAATGAAAGTAAAAACCGAGAGATATGGAAAAACGGAATTAATCGTATCATAACTACATTGGAACAATATAGACATGTTAAGCTAGTTATTTCTTTGAGAACTGGATATGAGAAATTAACCTTAAGCGAAAGCGTATTGGATAAAAAAGATGCAGGGGATATTGCGATGATTAGGCATATAGGATTCGCAGATGAATCTCCAAATAAAATATACGAGTTTTTGTCTAACTGTGGGATACCATTTTCACCAGAATATTATCTTCATTCAGAGATGACCAATCCACTGTTTTTGACGTGGTTTTGTGATACTTATAGTGGTGAGGAACAAGGATTACTTACAATTATCGACCACGTATTAAAACAAGCAGATAAAGAAGGCTCAAAAAGTGCTGGAATGTCAGAAATGGTAGGAATATTGCAACCACTGATTTATGAAATGCTTGACGACTCTGAAACTGGAATTTTTACAAAACAAAGGATATTAAGCTCGTCAGCTTGGAATACATATGGAATAGTTAATAAGATTGAATATCTGAACGCAATAGAAAGAGCAGGGATAATAACATCTTTTGTGCAAAGGCAAGAGGAGAAGTATTATATTGGATATAATCTTTTGGAGGATTATCTTAAGGCAACAAAAATTATTGATAAGGAGAAGAGCAAGGAAAGAATAATTGAATATTGTGAAAGAATACTACTTGATATTGATGATGAAGGAAATATAAATAAATATGGAAATGAGTCTGTTTTTACTATGGTGGCATCCTTGTATGCAATTAAGTATGGAGAGGAACTTGTGGAGGTAATAGATAAGGTAAAAAATGAATGTGATAAAAATTATTTAATAGATAATTACTGTACCTCTTTTATATGGAGAAGTTCATATATTACGTATGATTATTTTTTTGAATTCATAAATAAATATCCAGTTGACCCACGAAAAGTATGGGAAGTGTTCATCGAAAACTCTGTAAAGGAAAAATGTGAATTAAACGCATTAGGGCTGACTAAATTATTAAACAGATATACCTTAAATAGAAGAGATTTCTTATGGACTATGATTATTAATGACTTTGATGAAAATGATAGAGCAATAAATTTTGCCTATTATGTAGAAGCTGGTAATACATTAGAAGGGCTATCTGATAACAAAGCATATTTATTATTAATTACATATACATGGTTGCTGTCTTCATCAAATAGAAAACTTAGAGATAGGGTATCTATGGCAATGATCGAAATTCTCAAAGAACATTTTGCGTTATGTAAGTATATTTTGGAATTATTTAAGGAGGTCAACGATCCATACATCATTCAACGCCTATATGGAATTGTTTTTGGTGCGGTAATGAAACGAAAGAGTGAAAATAAATCCATATACAAAGAATTGGCACAGTGGGTATATACAGAGGTTTTTGATAAAGAAATGGTTTATCCGGATATTCTATTGAGGGATTATGCAAGACTTATTATTGAAAGATTTGTTACAGAGTATCCAAATGATGCAGAAAACATAATCCTAGAAAAAATAAAACCACCGTACAAATCGGAGCCTATACCAATAGTGGAAGAGGTTGATTATGGAGCAGATAAATATTTAGATAGCGGACTGTGGCAACTGTTATCTTCTATGAAATTTGACATGAAAGTAAAAGGTATGGGAATGTATGGAGATTTTGGAAGATATGTATTTCAATCTGCTTTAGAATGTTTTATTGATTTAGATAAAGCAAATATATACTACTATGCCATACAGTACATATTAAATACTCTTGGGTATAATCCAGAATATTTTGCAGAATATGATAATCATAGAAATGGCTATGATAGGTATAATGTAAAAAAAATTGAACGAATTGGAAAGAAATATCAATGGATAACAATGTATAACATCTTGGCACGTGTTTCGGATACTTATAGTATAAAAAGTTGGGATTGGAATAATAAGATTAGTGTTGCATATGAAGGACCGTGGGAACCATATGTAAGAGATTTTGATCCTACATTAAATGTAAAAATACATACGAAAGGTGGCATACCACAGATTAAAGTTCCTATATATGGGGAAGAAGGATTTTGCGATATTGATGCTTCAGAAATTGATATAAACAAATGGATTATTGAAGATGATAAAATGTTTAAGGATTTTCCAGATAGGCTTAGTCATAGGGACGAATTGGGAAAAGAGTGGGTGTCTTTATATTTATATCAGGAAAATAAGTTTTGTCCAGAAGAAGAGCCTTACATTTTAAAATTCCCAAAAGGAGAGCAACATATATGGACGGTTGCCGCTATGTATATTTTGCCTGAAACAAAATCAAAGTGTAAAGTGAAAAATTTGATTGATTCAGAATTTATAAGACATAGTTCAGCTGGTATGAGAGATGAATATTCCTTGTTTTCACGAGAATATGGGTGGAGTCCAGGATACAATTCAAAATGCAAGGAGTATGCCTATGAGAATGATGAGAGTGATATAAAAGCATTTCCAGCAACGATTAATTTTTTATGGGAAAAGGAATATGATGCTTCTCAGGAAGAGACAACATCATTTGCAATTCCGGCAGGAGAAATAATTCAAGAGATGAAACTGTATGAAAAGGAAACTAATGGTGTATACTTTTACAATGATGAGATTGTAGCTTTTGATTTAAAAATTTTAGGTCATGAGCATACAGAACTTGTAATGCGTAAAGATGTGTTAAATGATTACATAAGAAAAACTGGTGTTCAAGTATTTTGGACTGTTGAGGGTGAAAAACAATATTTCCAAGGAAATTTGAATCAAAAATGGCAACGTAGGGAAGGATATTTTATTTATGAGAACCAAGAGATAAATGGAAATATTAGTATTGTTAATAACAATTAGGTGATAAGTATAACCCTTATGTGTGATTACGTAGGGGGTATTTAATTGTATTTAGTAGAAAATCGTTGGTGTGAATCTTTTTATAAATACAGATTTTCAATGACATTGTTATGCATCTTTAGTAACTTTGCTTATATGTTTAGTTGTAATTGATTCATTATTTGTTTAACATTTGAATATGAAAATGTTTTAATTTCAGGTTGGGACCCCGGGTCCCAACCTTTTCTATTACCCATCATTTCAAAATTTCAACCAATATATGGTGTTTTCTTCTAATTTCCATCCACGTCAGAATTCGACATTCAAAAAACCCAATAGTAAAATATAACCATAGAGTTTGAAAGGAACAAACCTTCAAATCTTTAAATTTAAAATAAATAAATGCCTTATTGAAAACAGTAGTTTTAGAAACTGACTGTTTTTCAGTAGGGCATTTTTTATTGCAAAAATGGAGGTGTCGTATGAATAGTGAAAGCATTTTACTTATTCCACCATAGATAGGAAAAGAGAAAATAGTATAATTTACAAAATTTTTTAGGAGGACAATTATGAATTTAAATTACGAAGAATTTAAGGAAAGAATTAAGGATGACATTAAAGATTACATGGATGAAAAATACAAGGATTGTGAAGTTGTAATCAGAAAAGTTAATAAGACTAACCGTGAGGTTGATGGTTTGAATATGTTGGACATACCGGGATTAAAAAATGCAACACCAACATTGTATGTAAATGACTTATATGAGAAATATGAGAAAACAGGTGATTACGAGGAGGTTGCAAGAATGGCAGCAGAAACAATGGAATATGGAATTAAGTCATTTAACAGTCAGATTAAGGAAGAATGTTTGGATACATCAAAATTAAAAGACAAGGTTTTCTTTTCTCTAATAAATGCTGAGCAGAACAGGGAATTGTTAAATACTGTTCCGCACAGAGAATTTGAGGATTTGGCAATAGTATACAGATGGAATATTGGAGCAGCTTCTGATGGAGTTTATACAAATCTTGTTAACAATGATTTGGCAGAAAAAGAAGGTCTTACAGAGAATGATTTATACAATGCTGCAAGTAAAAACACAAAGGAGTTATTTCCGGTATCAATTAAGAATATGAATGAAGTCATTGGCGAAATGATATTTGGTGAGAGTGGAATTGATGAAGAAATGCAAAAAGAGTTCAGTGAAGTAATGCAGGAAACACCTGATGAAAATTGTATGTATGTCATTACAAATGAAAGTAAGTTGTTTGGTGCAGCATCAATGTTATACGAAGAACCTATCCACGAATTAGCAGAGCAGGTTGGAGGTGACTTATATATTTTACCTTCAAGTGTTCACGAGGTTATTGCAGTGCCCGCAGATTTTGGGTCACCGGAGGAACTTGCTGAAATGGTTTATGAAGTAAATATGGAGCAGGTAGATATAAATGACCGTCTTTCAAATCAGGTTTACCACTATGACAAGGACTTAAGGACTTTGAGACTGGCAACAGACACAATAAACAAAAGTCTTGATGATGTGGACCTTGGGGCAAGAGAAAACACAGAAAGAGATGGAAGATAGTCGTAGTGGATTTTGAAAAGAAATTAGAGGAGATAATAAAGAGTGAAATTTCAAACTTAAACAAGGATGAAGAGTTTGTCATTAAAGTTGAGGTGGTAACAGATGGAAAAGATAAATCAGGTGTCGATTAGGCTTGTTAATGAGCGACCTCTGTTATCTGAAGAACAACTTACTTCTCCTGAGAAGGTAGCAATGGTAGTAGGAGACTATATAAGGGATTTAGACAGGGAAGCATTGTGTGTAATAAATTTTAACAGCAAGCTTCAACCTATTAACTTTAATCTTGTAAGTATTGGAGCTGTGGATACTACCATTGCAACACCAAGGGAAATACTTAAGTCAGCAATATTGTCAAATGCAACAAATATGATGGTCTTGCATAATCATCCATCCAATATATTGGAGCCTTCAAAGGAAGACGTTAGGACAACATCAAAGCTTGTTGAGATTTGCAATCTTGTAGGAATACCTCTTCTGGACCACATCATTGTTGGCCCAGAGAAAGGAAGGTATTTCAGCTTAAGAAATAAGAAGCTAGTTAATTTTAGTAAAGGCAAAGTATATCCAGATAAACTTGAATTCTTAAATTTCAAGACAGATAAAGACATAAGGATAGCAGAGGAAGTAAAGACCAGATAAATAAAATGGTTTAAGGGTGCCGTAATACGGTGGATGACACTGCGTAAACAGGAGCACGGACCGAGCCGGCAGACGAGATATAGAGGTTTTAGGATTCTTCCTAACAAGAATGCATTTGTATATACAAATGCGTATCTTGCAAAAGACCCAGCCTACATTATTTTGCAGAAAGAAGGTGGACACATGAGCTCAAACAAAAGAGACATTACAAAAATAATACGGTTAAATGGCAGAGAATATCAGATGGTAATGGAAAATGCCAATGCATGTAATATGAATTTTTCAACTTATGTAAGGTATGTAATTTCCAATGTTAAGATGCCAAATCCTGAAATGAGAAAGCTGATTTTAAAACTTATAAATGAAGTAAATCACATTGGAAACAACATTAATCAGATTGTCAGAAACAACAATAGTGGATTGTATCTAGACAGTGATAAGACAAGACTTATGGAATACATGCGACTGCTGAATTTTAAGGTGGGAGCTTTAGTGGAAAAATATGGCGATTAGCAGAATATTACATATGAACAGTCACCATAAATCAAATGGCTCACATCTGCAGGTGGCAATTGATTACATATTAAAGGATGAAAAGACTATGAACGGTTTGCTTACAGGGAGTGTTAATTGCATAAAGGAAAATGCTTATGAATGCATGGAAGAGACAAAAAGAATTTTTGGAAAGACGGACAAGAGACAAGGGTATCATCTAATAATTTCATTTGAAGAAAATGAATGTGATGGAAATACAGCAATGAAGGTCATTGAGAATTTTGTCAGGGAATACCTGGAAAGTGATTACGAAGCAGTATATGCAGTCCATACCAACACAGATCACGTTCATGGTCATATCATTTGGAACAGTGTGCGTTTTACTGATGGATACAAATACCATTACAAAAAAGGTGACTGGGAAAAAGACATTCAGCCACGAATAGACAGAATATGTGAAAAGTACAATCTTTCAACATTAGAAAAATCAATTGAAAAGACAGATAAAAAAGAATGGGATGTTTTAAAGAATGGACCATTTGTATGGAATGAGCAGATTAAAAAGGACATAGATGCTTGTGTCTTAAGAGCTGTGGATTATTCCATGTTTCTTCAAATGTTAGAAGCAGAAGGTTATGAAATAAAGCAGGGAAAGTATCTGGCAGTGAAACCACCCGGAATGGATAGATTCAGACGAACAAAGACACTTGGGCAAGGCTATGGAATTGATGAGTTAAAAGAAAGAATAATAAAGGAAAATCTAAATACTTACAGAAGTAATCAGATAGTAAGAGCTCCCAAAATCAGAATGTTTAAGTCAAATAAAATAAGAAAAACGAGGATGACAGGATTGCAAAGACAGTATTTTAGGGAAATGTATCGTTTAGGAAAAATAAGAAAGCAACCGTACTCACAGGTATGGAAATATAGGGAGGATGTTAAGAAATTTCAGTTATTACAGAAGCAGTATTTATTCCTTGCAAAGTATGATGTTACTGATGTGGAACAAATATCTGACGTGCAAAAAGATTTGAGAAAAAAGGTGTCAGTATTGCTTAAGGCAAAGAAGGTAATTGTTAATGAAATGGATAAAAACCTTAAGGTATTTCAGGCAGTGGAGAATATAGATAAGGAAAAGAAAGCAACCATTTTCTATAAGATGGGTGATGACATATTTAAGGAATCAGAGCAGATTGTATTTGAATCAAAGAAAACACTTGAGCAGGCAGGATTGTCATTTGATGATGCAAAGAAGTTAAGAGGATACTATACAGAACTTTTGCAGGCAAATGAGAGAGAGACAAAGCAACTTAGAAAAGAAATAAATGTAGGTTACAAAATTTTAAATGAAGCAAGAGAACGAAAAGAAATAAAAGAACTAGAAGCAAGGACAATTTCAGAAGATAAGAAAAAACAGGAAGAACAGGAGAAAAAATATGTGAAAAGGAAGTGATTGAAGTGGAACAGGCAAAGGAATTTAAAAGTGAATTTCAAATGGTACAAAAAAATAGAAAAGATAAAAAGTTAAGAATTGAAAAAATCAGCAAAGCAAGTGAACCAATATCGTTGATTAAGAGAGTATTTTTCTCTAAAAAATATAACAACGACTTGGTGGAAAGACTGGCAGATGGTGATTTGACAATTGCACAGATGAGACAGATTAAGATTGCAATTAAGAACAGATTGTCTGAAAAACAGATTGATTCATTGATTAACTGCAAAAAAGATGAAAAGGCAATGGCAACAATAATAGACATTGCAATTATGTTAAACAATGGTCAGGGGAGGTGATTAGATGTCGGACGAGATAACACAGGCAATACAAATCATAAGACTGGAATTTGAAGGATTAAGATTTGGAATGGAAGTAACAGGAGCAACAGTTAAGGAAGCAAAAAATCTTGCTGTATTCATATATGCATTGCTTACAAGAGAAAAACTTCAGGGAAGAACTTCATTGAAAAAGATGTTAAGCAAGGATGGAAGCCTACAGGTGCTAAAAATCAAGGAAGAGGACATGAAGAAATTTAAGAAGCTTGCAAAGAAATATGGAATATTGTATTCCAAACTTCCAGACATTAACAAGGCAGATGGGATGACTGAAGTTCTATTTCATACAGAGGCAACACCTAGAATAAATACTCTCATAGAAAAGCTGGAAAGTGGAAGCATAGAAAACTTAATGGACTATGTGAGAAATGGTAAGGAGGGTGATTATGAAAAGGTTATTGACTATCTCAAAAAAGAAAACATTTTAAAGGATACACCCAGTGAAATCCAACCGGAAAGAAAAGAACAGTTAGACAGATATGCGAATGAGATTAAATACAATGCAATGATAAATGACACATCAAGAGTTGACATTACAATTTCAAAGAAACTTTACATAGAGGAGAATTTAACTTCCATAAAGACAAGGGTACCTAATACATATGGTGACAATGTGAGATATTTATGGCTTGATAAGTCAGATGTTGTATCAATTAATGGTGGGAAAACTTTTTTTGCATATTTGAAGAAGGATAAGGAATACCAACTTGTTGACAGAGATGGACAGGTAGTAGAGAAGCTAACTGGTCAGAATTTGCAGAAACAACATTATGACAGCGTGGATGTTAATGTTAGACACAGGGCTTTACAGGAACAAAGAAGAGATAGAAGTGAAAAGAAGCAAAAAGAAAATAAGGTTGGGACCCGGGGTCCCAAGGTGGTAAATACAGACAATGTTAAGGGAACTTTACGGAGGCGATAGAAATGAAAAGAGAAAATGGAATATTGCTTCCCTGCCTAATAATTGGTGAACTTTTTACCATATATGCTTCTTATGTTCTAAACGGTGTATGGAGTAGTGATGAAAACATAGTAGAAATACTTAACAGATTTAACATTGCAATAAAGAATCCACTTGGTTCCTACTATAATGCCAACACACTAAGGGCAGTAATATATGGCTCGTTAATCTATGGAATGGCAGTTTTAATGTATTTAACCAGCAGAAGAAATCTTATGCATGGCAAGGAATATGGTACTGCCAGATTTGCTGACATACGAACCGTTAACAAGTCACTTGCGGATAAAAATGAATGGAAGAACAGAATATTAAGTAACAATGTGAGAATGAGTACAGACACATCAGTTACAGGATTAAACAACAATATGCTTGTAATTGGTGGCTCAGGTGCAGGAAAGACTTTTTTCATTGTAAAGCCTAACATTATGCAAATGGCTCCAGACGGTTCGTTCATTGCAACTGACTGTAAAGGAGAAATTTCAAGAGCAACAGCATATATGCTAAAGGAAAATGGCTATAACGTAAAAGTATTGAACTTAATTGATATGGCAAAGTCAGACTGTTACAACCCATTTCGTTACATTAGAGAAGAAAATGATGTTGTAAAACTTGTAACAAACATAATCAGTAATACAACACCAAAAGAAACTGCTTCCTCAGATCCCTTTTGGGAAAAATCGGAAAGTATGTTTTTACAGGCTCTGTTCTATTATGTATGGCTTGAAATGCCACCTAACAGAAAGAATTTTCAGTCAGTACTTGATTTGCTTTCAGAGGCAGAGGTTGATGCAAAGGGGAAGGATTCAAAACTTACAAAAAAGATGAAACAGCTGGCAAAGGACAGCCAATTAAAACAAAATCATCCTGCTTATAAGCAGTATATGAAAGTAATAAGGGGTGCTGGTGACACTGTTCGTTCCATTATTATTAGTGCTAATTCAAGACTGGCATTACTGGAAAATCCACAGATTTTACGAATATTATCCAGAGATGATTTGCATTTGGAAGAATTGGGAATAGGTGTAAATGGCGATGAACATACAAGAACAGCATTGTTTTGCATCATTCCTGATTCAGACAAATCTTATAACTTCATTGTGGGAATGCTTTACACACAATTGTTTCAGGAGCTTTATTTTCAAGCTGACTTTAAGCATGGTGGTAAGTTGCCAATTCAGGTAACACTAATGATGGACGAATTTTCGAATGTTGCTCTTCCGGATGATTTCTGCTCACTACTATCTACAATGAGAAGTCGAAAAATAAGTGCGGTAATAATCATTCAGAATCTTGCACAGATAAAAGCGTTGTTTAAGGATACCTGGGAAACAATAACAGGTAACTGCGACACTCTTGTTTATCTAGGTGGTAATGAAAAATCAACACACCAATACATATCAGAAATGCTTGGAAAAGGCACAATTGATAAGAGGTCAACAGGTGAAACAAGAGGTGTCCACGGTAGTGCATCAAGAAACTATGATGTACTTGGAAGAGAACTAATGACACCAGATGAAGTGAGAAACATGAGTAATAAAAAATGTCTGATTTTTATTAAGGGATTTAATCCCATAATTGATGACAAGTACATTCCATTTAAACATAAGAATTTTTCAAAGACAGAAGATGGTGGGGCAAAGGCATATATTCATGACCCTAATTTAGAAAATGTAAGTTTAAGACCAATAAGGTTACTTAGCGAAAAGCAGGTAAATGACATTAAGAAGTTCAAGAAAGAAAATGAAGTGGTCCACATTATGGATTTGTCATTGGAAGAAATAATAATGCTTGATGAAACCAAGAGGATTTATTTTGGTAATTCAGAAGCAAATGATAGTGAAGGTGACGGTGGTAGTGGAGAAAGGATTATTTCGAGAACAGAAATGCTAAGTAATATGTCAGATCAGGAATTGATGGATGAGATAACAAATCGAATGTGCATAATGGATTTTTCAAAAGAGCAGATGGAAGAAATAACAAAATCACTGGATGCCCATATGAAGCTTTCAATACTGTTAAGTTATCTGTATCCAACAACACCAGCCGAAGAAATGGCTAAGAGAAGAAATGAACATTTAAAGAAGCAAAGTTAGCAATAACATAAAGTAGGCAATCAATTCTCTTGTAGAATTGGTTAGAAATTATAGCAAAGGAGAAAGCAAATGAGAAATATTATAGAAAAAGCAAACATAAAAAAGAAAAACATAATGGCTGTGATTTCAGGTACAGCTTTTTTGACAGTAGTGAATGTAAACAGCGTGCTTGCAGCAAGTGATGCAAGCTCGGTAACAAAACCACTTGACAGCCTAAAGTCATTGGTACTTGCAATAATCGGTGCAATCGGAGTAATCATTCTTGCAAAGAATGTAATGGAGTTTGCCCAAGCATATCAGGCAGCCGACTCATCAACAATGAACTCAGCACTTAAGGGAATAGTGGCAGGAGTAATGATGGCAGGCATTTCATCAGTACTTGGAATACTTGGATTCTAGAGGGAGGTGCAACATGAACGAAGTGAATGTTTTGGAATGCACCGACCGAATTGCCACCGAACCATGTGAGGGGGCGTTTCCGAAAGGAGGTGCAACATGGACATATTTAGCTTAGGAGGTGCAACATGGACATATTTAGCTTAGGAGGTGCAACATGGACATATTTAGCTTAGGAGGTGTCATTCTTGACCTATTGCAGACAGTTGTTGACTTCTGGAATGACAAGGTGTCACTGGTCTTTGAACTGCTGGGACAGTCCCCGGTAAGTTTCAAGGATGGAGGACCCTGGGGAGTGATTGCAAACCTTGAACCAATATTTGTTGCGGTTGGCTCTTCCCTTGTGGTTCTGTTCTTTGTAATAGGCTTCTGCTCGGAGAGCATTGACATAAAGGAAGAAGTCAGGTTTGAGACCATTCTTCGAATGTTAATGAGAATTGGAATAGCGGAATGGCTTGTGGCAAACAACGTGACAATAATGAAGGCATTCTTCACGTCGGCAGGAAATCTTGTGGGGCTCATGACCCAGGGAAAAACAACAAAACTGAAAATCCCGGATGATCAGAAGGAAATCATAAAAAATCTTGGATTTGGAGAAAGCCTATTGATGATGATACTTGCAGTAATCATTGCACTGGTAATAATCTTTTGCGGATTCATACTCATATACACGGTGTACTTTAGATTTTTAAAGATACTTGTGATTGTACCCTTCGGTGCACTTGCCTTTTCAACAGTGAGCGGGAACCGAATGGTAAGCCACTCTGCAGTAAGCTATGCAAGGTACTTTCTTTCAATAGTGCTGGAGGCAGTCACAATGGCACTTGCAATAATCGTGTGCAATGCATTCCTAAACGCAGGACTACCAACATTTGCAAGCAATTATGCAGACTGGACAAAGGCACTTATGTACATGTGCGAGCTTACATTTAGCGTGGCAATGACCGTTGGAGCAGTAAAGGGTGCACAGGGATTAACAGGCAAGGCACTGGGATTATAGAAACATTAAATAAAAATGTTCAGAATGCATTGAGCAGGGATGCAAAGAAAATGTCATGTGACAATGTACAAAATGTATTAATTAAAAGTGTAAAGAAAATGTCATGCAAGAATGTACAAAAACGATAAACAGAAATGTACAGAAAATGTGGAATAAGAATGTGCAAAAAGATAAGCAGGAGTGCACAGAAAATATTACATAAGGATGTACAAGTTTGTTTTGGCAGTGACGAATAAAGCATGAAATTTAGTAACAAAAACAAGGCAGGAGGAAGAGATGAACATATCAATAAACAGGGACATAGAAAAATATCAGGAAACGGTGGTCATGGGACTGACCGCAAGACAGCTGATATTTTCCATTGCATCAATAGCATGTGGCGGAGCAATTGTTCTTCTGACATATAAGCATGTGGGACTTACGGGAAGTGCATACATTGCAATTCCCGTTGTGGCACCATTTGCCTTAAACGGATTTTATTCATATCAGGGAATGAGCTTTACCCAGATGTTAAGGAGAAAAATGTGGTTTGCATTTAAAAACAGACCACTTACATACATTTCAGAGGAAAGTGAGAAGACCATTGAAATGATGAAGATGGAAGAGGAGAGAATGCAGCAAAGATTAATTAAGGAAAACAGAAAAAGGAAAAGAAGAAAATAAAACACAAAAAATAAACGGAGGATTTTAGATGAACATATTAAGTGACAGATTTTCTGAAATAAAGAAGGCTTCGGAACCCCTTTACAGGACACCAAAGTCGGTTCAGGAAACAGTGGAAATATTGAAAATATCAGAAGGTGGAATATTTGAGGTGGCAGAGGGCAGATACTCAAAGACATACAGATTCAGCGACGTTAATTATGCAACAAGAACTGAAAATGAGCAGGAAAGCTTCTTTCAGAAATACTGCAAATGTCTTAACTCATTTGACTGCACCTTCAAGATAACGGTAAACAACAAGAACAGGGACATGGAGACATTAAGAAATGAGGTAATGCTTGGATTAAGAGATGATGGATTTGATGAGATGAGAGAAAGCTACAACAGAATTGTTGAGGAAAAAATTCTTGAGGGAAGACAGGGCATTGAACAGGAAAGATACATTACTGTGACTGTAAAGAGAAAGAACTTTGAGGAGGCGAAGGCACAGTTTACAACAATAGAAAACACAATGCTTAAGAGCTTTGCAGAGCTTGGTTCCAGACTTATACCCCTTAGTGGAAATGAAAGACTAAGGATTCTTCACGATTATTACAGACTTGGAAGGGAAGATGAGTTTAACTTTGACATTAAGAAGGGAAGAATTACCGGAACAGACTTTGCAAATGAAATATGTAACAGCAGCATTAAATATTACCCTAATTGCTTTGAGGATGAGGGAAAGGTTGGAAGGGTACTATTCATTAAGAAATACCCAACATATCTTTCAGACAGGTTTTTCACGGAGCTTACGTTTCTTCCGGTGCATTCCATTACAAGTGTTGACGTGGTGCCCGTTCCAAAGGACCTTACAATGAAGATGCTACAAAAGAAATACCTTGGAATAGAGTCAGACATCATAAAACAGCAGAGAACCAGAAATCGAAACAATGACTTTTCATCAGACATTTCATATGCAACAAGACAGAAGAAAAGGGACATTGAGGAGATAATGAACAATGTCAGGGAAAATGACGAAAGCCTGTTTTATGTTTCAGTGACAATGATTGTGATGGCAGAAAGCAGGAAGGAGCTTAACAGCATATGCAAGACAATAGATTCGATTGCAAAGGGAGCAGGCTGTGCAGTTGACACATGCATGTACAAGCAGAGGGAAGCGGTTAACACAACACTGCCAATAGGCGTGAGACAGATTGAGACAATGAGAACAATGCTTACACAGAGTCTTGCGGTTTTAATGCCCTTTAATGTGCAGGAAATTTGCGACAGGGACGGAATTTATTACGGAGTAAATCAGATATCAAAAAACATAATTGTGGGCAACAGAAAGAAACTTTTAAACGGCAACGGATTCATATTTGGCGTGTCCGGTGCAGGAAAGTCTTTTCAGGCAAAGATGGAAATGGGTTCCGTCTTGCTGTCGACAGATGACAATGTAATCGCAGTGGATCCAATGAAGGAATACGAGGATGTGACGGAAAAATACAACGGCACATACATAAACATCTCAACAAACACAAGAAACTACATTAACCCAATGGACATGGATGTGTGGAATCTAGATGTCATGGACAGTAAGGGCTGGGTAAGGGACAAGTGTCAGTTCATGCTAAGCATATGCGAGCAGATAATGAAGGAGATTACACCACAGCAAAGGTCAATCATTTCAAGATGCGTGAAGGATTTGTACATGGACATTGCAAGAAGCAGGGAAAAGTATGTTCCAACAATGGAGGACCTTTACAACAGACTGCTGGAGCAGGAGGACAAGGAAGCAAGGGACGTTGCACTTGGACTTGAAATATTTGTAACAGGCGCACTTAACATATTTAATCATCAGACAAACATAAATGTAAACAACAGATTCATTGTTTACGGAATAAGGGACCTTGGAGAATCCCTTGCCCCACTTGCCATGCTTGTGATGATGGAAACAATACAGCAGAAAATCATACAAAACGGAGAACACGGAAAGGCAACATGGTTCTACATAGATGAAGTGCATGTGCTCCTTAACTCACCATTCAGTGCGGAATATCTACGTCAGATGTGGAAGAAGGTAAGAAAGCAGGGAGGACTTTGTACAGGAATCACACAGAACATTGTTGACCTTTTAATGAGTGAGACAAGCACCACAATGCTATCAAACTCAGCATTCATACTTCTGTTGAATCAGTCAAGCAAGGACATAGAAAAGATAGTGGAGGCACTGGAAATATCAGAGGAGCAACTTAATTACGTGATAGACTCACCGTCAGGATGCGGACTGATAAAATGCGGAAGCAGAATGGTGCCGTTTGACAACGTGATTGACAAGGACAGCGAGTTGTATAGACTGTATAACACTAATCTGTACGAGAAGATGGAAAAAGAAGGAGTGTAGGAATGCAATTGCTGGGTGGAGGGTGGTGTGGTAGAATGGAAAAAAGATTAGTTCGGATTTTAAACAATAAGAGTGAATTGTATTGTTACAGGTAAGGAAATGTAGAAAGGAATGTATGATGCAAGAAATAGATATAAGAATACAAGAATTGAATAAGACTATATGTGACAACATAGATATGATTGATGTTTCAACAAGAGGGTTAGTATCCCAAAACGTGTTGTCACAATCTAGAAACTTAGTGGAACATATTGCTATGAAAGCCTATAGTGTGGAGCATAATTTAATTATAAATTACGAAGGAATAAAGAGCTCATTAGAATTTATAAAGACAGATGAAAAGTACTTATTTATGAGAAGATTTCATTCTTTTCTTCAAGAGTCAAGATCACATTATAGTTCAAGTCATGAAGGGGCAGAAAGACTTATTTTAAAGTATTATAAGTATTTGGTTATGTTAAAAAAATTCGTGAAAAAGGAATATGATATTGATATTTTACAGAATATAGGCAAGTTTCCTATTAACACGGATAAGACAATACAGGAGTATTATGAAAAAGTAGTTGATGTGTTGAAAAAAAGTAAAGCATATATGGATTATAATAAAAGTGAAAGGTTTTATGTTAAGAAAATAAAAAGCTTCATAATCAATGGAGAAGTCTATTTTGAAAATACATTAGTTCCTGTAGGAGATAGCATAAACAAAATGGATAGATTTATTGTGTTTTCTAGAAAGATGATTCCGTATCATTATGCAATTAATGCTTTGATTTTACCAAAGGAGATTGAAATAAAAAATAAGAAAATGCCTATAAATATTTTGGCAGATTGTAGGGTGTCTATAAGACCATGTGAGTTGAAAAATTTCGCAAAAATATTTGGGAAAAATATAAAAATATCAAGCAACAGTGTTGAATATGAAGGGATAATGAAGTATCTGACTAAGTCTGGAGCAAGCTTGACAGATATAGTATTAATGTCTGAAGAAAATTATGAAGATATAAAAAGCAAAATAAGTGAGAGGGCAAAAAGTATATTTTTCTTACCCATATTAGATAAATGTAGAAGTATACTGTTAACAAAGACAAAAGCAAGTAATACCATATCATACCTTTTAGCAACATTAAATAATCGCGTATTGAAAAATCAGTACTCAAGTTTTGCCAATGAAAAATTTTGTGGCTTACATTTGCAAAACGGTTGTATACCTTTTGAGGATATGCCGTTTGCATCAAATCTAATAAGACATATGCCTGAATTATCAGAATTGTATGGATGCATTAATGTGGAAGGGCACGAGCATGAATTGTTAGGGCGTTATATACAAAAAAATGCCAAAGTCAATGGAAAATTATATACAAAAGTAAGTGAAGTAAAAAAATATGGAGATGTTGAAACATTAATTAAATGTTATAACGATAATATTTATAGTGGTCACCCAGGAAGGAAAATTAATAAGTTTGGTAAAGATAAATTATATATTGAAGAAGACATTAGGAATACGGAAATAATTATAAAAAAATTATTAACTATGTCAAAAAAAGGATTAGTTGGATATGATGAATCTATATTAGCTTGGATGTTAAAAAATAATAATGTAGATAGTGAAGAAAAAAAGAATATTTTAAAAAAAATGTTCAGTAAATCGCAAGTTTCTCTTATATATGGTGCGGCAGGAACTGGAAAAACTTATTTAATAGAACATGTATCACAATATTTTGATAGTAGAAAAAAATTGTATTTATCAAATACACATCCAACAGTAGAAAATTTAAGAAGAAATATAAATGCACAAAATGCAGAATTTTCTACTGTGAAAGGTTTTATTTCAAAAAAATGGCACGAAAAAGATTATGACATTTTAATAGTTGATGAATGCAGTATGATTAGCAATTCTGATATGAAAGATGTTTTACAAAAAATAAATTGTAAACTTATTATTCTAGTAGGAGACACTTATCAAATTGAAGCGATAGAATTTGGAAATTGGTTTGAATTAGCAAAATATTTTTTGAAAAAAGAAGCTTGGTGTGAACTAGAAACTCCATATAGGACAAAAGATCAAGATTTATTGTTATTGTGGAAAAAAGTAAGAAATCTTGATAATGATATTACCGAGCATATTGTAAATTGTAGATATTCAACAGATTTAGATGAAACAATATTCGAAAAAAAATCAAAAGATGAAATTATTTTATGTCTAAACTATGATGGGTTATATGGTATAAATAACATAAATAGATTTTTGCAAAATAATAATGAAAATATCCCGTATAAGATTGGGGTATGGACATATAAAATAGGTGATCCTATACTATTTAATGATTCAGAAAGATTTTCACCTATATTATATAATAATATGAAAGGCACAATAACGTGCATTGAGCCTACGGAACAAGGTACTTATTTTTCAATAGAAATTGATAAAGCTATAACAGAATGGGATGCTAGTGATGTGGGTCTTGAATTATTAAATCCAATACACTCAGGTAAATCGGTAGTTAGATTTTTTGTGGCTAAAGAAACAAATTCAGACGAGGATGTACAAGATGAGAATACAATAATGCCATTTCAAGTATCATATGCGATATCAATTCATAAAGCACAAGGATTAGAATATGATTCTGTGAAGGTAATAATAACGGAAGAAGTAGACGAGATGATATCACATAATATATTTTATACTGCAATTACTAGAAGTAAAAATTTATTAAAAATATATTGGAGCCCGGAATCTCAAGAAAAAATAATTAGTGGATTTGAAAAAATAAATGTTAGCAGTGACGCTTCAATTTTTGCAGCACAAATAGGATTGAAAAGAGTAAAATAGTTATGTTTAATAGAGGAGTGACTATAAATGGATAATAATACAATATGCGATAAATATATAAATAGATTTTTATTAAGAGGGAAAAAGTTTGTAGAATATGCATGCTATAGATATGGTTCAGTTAGTGCTCAAATTAGTGGAGAAATTGGAATTGAATTTGTAGATGAATTTCAATATTTTGTGTTTACTAAAAGCATAAAAAGTCTAGTATCTATTAGAGAATTACTAAAACTTGGAAATGTTGAAGATGTATATATTATATTGAGAACATCGTTTGAAGGATATATAGCTAGCAGATACATTGATCAAGAATATGATAAAAATAAGTTGAATGATTTTATTTTTATACCACAGCTAATTGCATCTAGAAAAATAATTTATCAAGATGGAAAAGCAATTAAAAGAGGAACAAAAGAATTAATTGAATACATTCAAAGAGATCCGTCGGAAATGAAACTGGGAAAAGATAAAAGATATTTTTATGATTTTTATTCTTTTCTATGCAATTATGCACATTGCAATTTTTCTATTATTGATGAATATATTGACGAGTATGGTAGATTCACATGTGATAAGTCAGATAATAAGTATATGGCTAAAATTATGGTGTTATTTGTTTATATAAAATTATTTGAAAGCATAGTTACAATAGATGGCGAGGATTTTTTAGATTCAAGAGAAGAAGAGGAATGCTATAAGTTAGTTAAAGAAGCAACAATTTTTACTTATGACAAACTCGAAGAGTTTTCAAAATGTAAATGTAAAGTAGCTAGTGATGAACTTAATAAACATATGAGAGAAATGTTTAAAAATATGAAAAATTCGCTTAAAGAAAAAATTGGAAGTATAGAAAAAGATTTTTTATAAATAAGTGTACAGAAAAAATTATGATTAAATAAAAATATTTAATAAACGCCAAGTCAGCACAAAGCTATCCTGGCGTTATTTTTTTACCCAAAATTAAGGAGGACAACATGAAAATAAACAAGGAAAAAGAAGTTAACACAGAAATACACAAGAAAAGGAATGGAAAGATTCATAAAAAGAATGAAACAAAAATTGATAATAAGTCAATGACAACCAGAGCCAAAAGAAGTGCAACGTCAGTAGGAAGAATGGCTGAATCAGCTATTACTGAAAATGTTGAGGGTGGTGAAAATATTGATGGAGCACTTGAGGCAACAGGCATTGCAATAAGACCTGTAAAAGGGGCAATAAGAGAAGGCAATCGAATCAGAAAAAAGGTAAGCGCGTCAAAGCTACAGAAGGAAGTGGCAGGCAAGAAAATCAGAAAGAAAGCTTCAAACAAGGGAAAAGAACTTGCCAAAAAGTCAGCAAAGAATGCGTCAAAAAATGTGGCAAGGAAAACATCCAAAAAGGTAGCCAAGGATACAACAAAGGAAGTTACCAAGGAAGGTACAAAACTTGCTATAAAAACCGGTACCACAGTTGCTGGTTCAGCGGTAGGTCCTGAAGGCACCTTAATTGGAATGGCTGCAGGTGAAGCAGTGGGAATGAAGATTGAAAACACATTTTACAAGGCAGAGCAAAAAAGCAGGATGATGAAATACATTATGGACAAGCTAAAGCCCGGTGAGGAGCAAAACAACAGCATATTCAAACTTGCAGGAAGCCTGATAAAAAACAAGATGGCATACATGATTAAGCAGGTGGCATCCCTACTTGCACCGTTGGTTGTTCCAATACTCATAGTGGTAATGGTTGCAACAGGAATTGTGTTTGCAATCATAGTAGTGCTTTATAATTCACCGTTTGCAATTTTCCTACCACCCCTTGAAAGTGGAGACACAATACAGACAGTTACAACCTATTATGTTTCTGAATTCAATCAGGAAATACAGACATTGGTGGATGAACACAAGGATGTGGATGAGGGAAGAAAGGTGTATGTGGACTACGAGGGAATGAACAGCGAGCCTTCAAACTACTATGACATAATGTGCGTGTATATGGTTAAATATGGTTACGAAAACACGGCAACAAAGATGAATGAAACAAACAAGCAGAATTTAAAGGCAGTGTTTGATGACATGTGCAAGTACACAACGGAAAATGTTACGGAGAAAAAGGGCAAAAAGAAGAAAAAGTACCTTGAAGTGAGAATTACATTAAAAAGCTACACGGAAATGTCAGTGGAGTATCAGTTTGATGAGGAAAGGAAGGAAACACTTAATCAGCTAATGAGTGCCTGCATCACAAGTAATCCATCAAGTGGTCAGACAGGTGGAAGTCAGCTAAGTGGCTTGCAGGGAAGTCTTACCCCACAGGAAATAACAAGCATAACTGACAAAATAACAAATCCAGCACAAAAGACTGTGGCATCATTTGTATTGTCTAAGGTAGGATATCCGTACAGTCAGAATTTAAGAAACAGTGGAAAGGCATTTGATTGTAGCTCACTGGCATACTACGCATGGAAATCAGCAGGCATTGACATAGCATTTGGTAGCTCAACAACTGCAGCTACAGAAGCACAGGGATTGAAGGGTAAAAGCGTAAAGGAAGAAAATTTACAGCCCGGAGACTTGATATTTTATAGCTACACAACCAATGGAAGATACAAAAACATCAGCCACGTGGGTATTTATGTAGGCAATGGAAAAATGGTGGAGGCAGTGGATGAGGCACACGGGGTATGCTTGGGTAATTATCATAATGGAGGATTGGTGATGATATGCAGACCTGGAAAATAATTAACAACAACTTTAAGAATTATGATATAATATGACAAACTTACCATGAGGGGGATTTCACAAATGAAAAGTGTTACAATTTATCCTGAGGCGGATGGACGCATCAAATTTATTATAGAGGAAGAATTCTTTAATGAATATGGATTAACAGGGGATTATTTTGTGTCTGGGAAACCAATTCCAGAGGCAGTTTTTGATGCGCTGTTTGACATGGCAGAAGCACAATATGATTCAGTGAAATTTAACAGGGATAGTTTTGATAAGATACAGGACAAGGTAGAATTAGTAGTTAGACCAATAATAGAATCAAAGATAATAGATTATTTAGACTACAATGAAGAAGCTTTTTATATAAAAATGTATAGAAAATTATTGGAAATTGATGATGATAAAATATTTTTAGGTCTGATGACTTTGGATCAGAAAAGAAAAGAGTTGGAAAAACTTAGAAATGACAGAGAATATTTACGACGATATTTAAAGAAAAATGGAATTATTTAGGCATCTACAAAAAGTAGGTGCTTTTTTAGTTCAAAGTCGTAGTGGTGATCCCACGCAAACTTAGTTAAATTCATTTATTCTTTACTTATAAAAAGTAAAAGGAGATTATAGAAAATGAAATATGATATTAATGTAAACAAATTAAATAATGAGCAATGGAATACAAAGGTGTTTGTTTCAATTGTGTTTGAGGAAAGTCTTAAAGTAACGGATATTACAATCAAAGAAGCAAAAAAACAGAATGTTGTTTGTGGCAATATCGGGATTATTTTACATTTAGAGGCAGGAAAAACAATTGAAGAGATTAGTGTTTTGTTTTCAAATTATAGATATAATTGGAAAAAATTATGTAAGGAATGTTACTTACTTTGTAGTTATTATGAGATTTGTGTAGATGATGGAGAGAGGAAAATATGACTAGATAGAATGTAATATTGTTGATTATTTATAAATAAGATTAAATTAAGCTGCACAAATGCAGCACAATACGAAAATATTGTTGCAAAATGCAGCGAATAATGTATAATAATTATTAGGAGGGACCTATGAGAGATTTTGGTGAATGGTTAAAACAAATTCGAAATGAAAGGGGTCTTAGCTTAAACAAAGTATATGAACAAACTGGAATTACAGATTCAAGATTATCAAAGGCGGAGAATGGATCCTGGAATATTCTTAAGCTTGAAGAACTAAAAAGTCTTGCTAGTTTATATGAAGTATCAATTATATATTTGTGTTTAAAGGCCAATCTTTTTGGAGAAGAAGATATTATGGAGTATCGTTCATGCTTCCACAATGTTGAGTATTTAGATGAGGAAGAAAGAAGGCATATTCAATTAGAGATTGATTTTATTATAAAAAACAAAAACAAAAAATAATCAGTTTGTTGGTGAGAATATGTTGAATGTAAATAATTTAAATGATGTAGAAATAAGACTGAATATGGTTGAAAGATAGCTTGAAATAATGTATTTGTATAGAAGCGAACAAGAGTGCATAAATATATACATCTTTAGAAAAATAGTATGACAAAAGAAATAGCTTAGAGGGTATAAAGATGGTGGGAATATTTAATAAAAAATTGATTAGTATCAAACAGATATATCTGAGTAAAAAAAGATAGATTTTGTTTTATGGTCAATTATATAGGAGTTGTGATGAATAGAACAGAAACAGTTACTCTTACAAATATGTGTATGATTACTGATGAATACGATAATGTACTTATACAACATAGAGTAGATAAGGGATGGCCTGGGGTGGTTTTCCCTGGAGGTCATGTTGAAAATGAAGAGTCAATAATAGATTCAGTAAAAAGGGAAGTGAAGGAAGAAACTGGGTTAGTGGTTGATGAATTAGTGCAGTGTGGGATTAAGCAGTTTCTTACAGAAAAGGACGGGCGATATATAGTTTTTTTGTATAGAACAAAATCTTTTAAGGGAAAGATAACTGATTCAGTTGAAGGAAAAATTGAATGGATTAATATTAGAGCATTGAAGGATTTGCCATTAGCAGAGGGGTTTGAGGATATGATTCCTTTGTTTTTGGGAGAAGTACAAGAATTAATATATAAGAAAGGAAAACCCGTTTGGATAAGCTAGAAGATATGAGAGAAATGTTATTAAGCTTTAAGCCAGAAATTTTTGAGTTGATAAGATCTGGAAAGAAAATTTATGAATATAGATATCAATTTTCTCACCAACCAGTTCGAGCATATATGTATGTAAGTCTGCCTGTTCAACAAATAGTAGGATATTTAGAATTAGGTAGAAGAATCTCATTAGAGGAATGGAAAGAAAAGTATAAAGATAATGGTGAAGTGAAAGAAAGAATTGATGAGTATATTGCGCGGAATAACAAATATGTTATGCCAATAAAATCATTTCATATGACAAAACCAATCCTGTTATGTAATTTAAAAAAAGATATAAAAAATTTTATTATACCTCAGTCATATTATTATTTGGATAAATTTCCTGAATTATTGGAGTACATTAGGGAAAATGCAATAGAAACAAATGAAGTGATGAAAAATACTTTTTATGATGACAATATGGATAATATTTGCGTTAGAAAATATGAATAAAGTTAATTAAATATAAGGAGAAAAGAAATGAAAGAATATAAAGTTGGAAGTTTGTTTGCAGGAGTTGGTGGTATTTGTTTAGGATTTCAAAATGCAAAAACAGAGAAGTCAGGATATAAACTTGTCTGGGCGAATGAAATTGATGAATTTGCATGTACAACATATAGAACAAATTTTAAGCATACGTTACTGGAAGGGGATATAAAAAAGGTTCTTCATCCTGAACTTATAGATCAAGAAATTGAAGATGCAAAAAGAGTGTATGAAGAAGCTGAAGAGGATTTGAAGAAAGAAAAGTTACAAATTTTAGCTCAAATGCAACATGATAGGGATGAACAATTTGATAAATACAGTCGGTTTCATGAACAAATTTTGAGTGAACCTATTGATGTATTAAATGGAGGATTCCCATGTCAGGCGTTCAGTATTGCTGGTGAGCAAAAAGGTTTTGAAGATGAAAGAGGAAATCTTTTTTTAAATATTGTTGATTTAATTGAACAGTTAGGACAGAGGCATAGTAAACCTAGAATTTTATTCCTGGAGAATGTAAAAAATCTTCAGTCACATGATAAAGGGAGAACATATAAAGTTATTAAGGCTAAACTTGAAGAGTGTGGATATACTATTTATGAAAAAGTGCTGAATACGATGGACTTTTCAGATCTTCCACAGAATAGAGAACGTATTTATATTATTGGATTTTTAAATAAAGAAGATGCTGAAAAATTCACATCATTTAGTCCAGAAAGATTAAATTTGCTAAAGAAAACTAAAACATCTAAGGATAGAGCAAATGATGTTAAACGAATTATCGACTATAGTCTAACAGTGCAGACAGCAGAAAAATACTATTATACACGAGAAAAATATCCACATTACTTTGTAACACAAGAGGAATTTAAAAATTCTGATAAGGGCACCCGAATTAATTTAGGTGAACAAGTTGATGAAATGTATCAGTTTTATCAGTGTAGGCGGGGAATGTACGTTAGAAAGAATAAGAGCAACGTATGTCCTACGTTAACTGCCAATATGGGAACTGGTGGACATAATGTTCCCTTGATAAAAGTGGCAGATGGTGTTAGAAAGTTAACTCCTGCTGAGACATTCAAGCTCCAAGGATTTCCAGTTGGAGAAGGATATACTCTGCCTACAAAACATAATGGAAAGACATATTCAGATGCACAGCTATATAAGCAAGCCGGTAATGCAGTATCTGTACCAGTTATTACGATGCTTGCTACAGAAATATTGAATACTGTAGAATAAGCAAAAAAGAGGAGAGAATTCTTTGATGATTCTTTCCTCTTTTATTTATTAAAATGAGTTATTTCTTAAGATGGAACTCATCTTTTGTCAATCCAGTGTCTAATGCTTTATAAAGATAGCGAGCTGCAATAGATGAGTAAGGCTCCCATTTTTTGCATTTTTTCTTTATTGATGAAGGTGTTCTATCATCAGTTTTGTATAACCATGAATAACTTTGTAGAAAAGCACCATCTTCATATGGAAGAATATTTTGTCGATTAAGAACAAAAATTAAATACATTTTTGCTGACCAGTTTCCTAATCCATGGACGCTGGTTATTTTTTTGAGAACAGTTTGATCATCTAATGATGGTAATTCATCTAAATTTAATACGTCACCAAGAATTGCATTTGCAAGGTTGAGAACATACGAGCTTTTGGAGTATGAAACACCAACAGATCTTAATTGGTCAATAGATAGTTTTGAAATAGTTTCAGGAGAAACTTGATTGTCACAAAGTCTGTGGACACGATCACAGATGCAATTAGTAGCTTTTTTGGACAGCATCTGCCCAATAATGGTGTCTAATAAAAATAAAAAAGGGTCTTCCACATATGGAATATAGGTTATTTCCCCTACCATTTCAAATAATTTAGCTAAGCGTTTATCTTTTTCTGAAAGGTAAACAATTGATGTGCTAGATGAATTTAGCGTTATTAATTCTGACATTGTATTAACTCCTTTTTTTGCTATTATAGCAAAATGGTGATTTAAAAAAAAGAAAAAATATAAGAACAAACTATCATGTTGTATTTGCAAATGAAAACTTGTATTTTGCAAAATTACAGTTTGTTTATCATAGAATGAAAAAGAATTAAAATAATAAATAGGAGGTAGATTGCCATGAGTAGTGAAATGAAAAATAGACATAAGGATAAATATATCCGAATTGGATTAAACATTGCATTACAGCGAAAGTTACATAAAATGACTCAGATTCAGTTAGCTGATGCGGTTAATATCAGTAGAACTCATATGAGTAATATAGAGGCACCAAATATGGTTACACCGGTGTCTTTAGAAGTGATTTTTGATATAGCGGATGCCATGGGGATTCAACCAGAAGTTTTATTTAAAATGGATTAACTAGAGACAAGGAGGTTTTTGCAAATGAAAAGTGTTTCAGTAAGACTTAAGGATGGTACAACAGTAATTGGAGATGATTTTGATATGAAAGATTATGAAAAATTGAAAGATATTTTTCATAAGTGGACAGATATTAATTCTGATTTAAAATCACTAGGTGGTAGAAATTTAAATGTACCAGATGTATTTAGTGAAGCATTATATTGTATCTTTTTTGATGCAGTAAGAACAAATGGAACTGCGCATTCATATGATGCTGTTGATAAAAAAACTGGAGAAGGAATACAGATTAAGTCAGCATCTATCCCAAAGGATTGTACATCATTTGGACCAACATCAACATGGGATCGTTTGATTTATGCTGATTTTGCGCCTACAGGAAAAGTAGATGGAAAAATTTGGTTTTATGAAATTGATTCTGATGATGTTTACGGAATGGTTCTTAATGAATCTAAAGGCGAAACATTTGCGGATCAGCAAAGTCAGGGAAGAAGACCTAGATTTTCTATGAAGGGAAAAATCATAAATGCAAAAGGTCTTCAACCAATCAAAAAGATAGATTTGATGGAGGATTAATATTGGTTAATTCGATTTGACAAGGAGGAGCAATGGATACATATTCTATTACAAAAGATGATATAAAGAACAGAATATATTTTATTACTAAACTTGTACAAAATCAGAAAGGGTCAACTATGCAAGGTGCACTTACGTCAAAAAGTGACTCCATGGGAGGCATATTTGATAGATTTATAAATACACTATCTGATTCGTTAGTTTTTGATAAGATTATTTTTAAAAAGCCTGCATTTGTGGAGTTGGGAAAGAATATTAAGGCAGTTGAAGATTTTTATTATTATAAACCATCCAATGCTATAGCAGGAATTGCACCGGATATATTTGGAGTTGAAGTTGATGGTGTTGTATACCCATTTACTAGATTTGATAATGGATGGACTGCAGTAGAAGGAACTCCTCAGATAGAAGTAAAAACATTTAAGGCAAAGGACCAGATGATAAGTCTTAGAAATCAACATTATGAGGATGAGTATTTAGTGCTTGTTGACTTGGATATGCGCATAGATTATTTGGTGCCATTTCTAGACAAGAAATGTCTAGATAAAAAACTTATGGATACAATGAAGATGGATGATTCTATTTTTATTGCCAGGGATGATAATGGATTAATTACGCGTGTCTCACCGATTGATTTTTCTAATGATGAGATAGGAAAACTAAAGCTTATTTCGATAACAAATGCTAGTGATTTTATGAAGCAGTCAACATTGTGTGATAGTGGAATTAGTGTATATCGTATGAAGGAAATAAAAGAAAGAAAAACAAGAATAGTAAAAGATGTGTTGCACGATAAGCTAATGATGTATGCTCAGAATAGTTCACGAATCCCATGCTTATATGAGTTTAAGCCAGAATGGATGGAAAAGATGAGCATTCCTAAAAAAACAAAATGTCTTGATTTTTCGGCGGATTTCATTGAAGATATTGAGATTGTTAAATATAACAAAAAGGGAATTGTAATTACTGCGCTTGGAAAGGAATGTACATTTAACGGTTTGCACTTAGAAGAGGGAAAACAATATTCAGTTTCTTTTGAAATTCTTGACAGGTCAGGAAATGGTGGTAGTGAATACTTTATGCAGAAGCAATGTGCTTGTCACTTATCAGGGCTTGAAAATGAACTTATTGATGATATTATTTCAGTCATAAAATAAAAGGAATGGCTAATTAGAGAGGGTGTGGATTATGTTTGAGATTGGGAAAGTATACAGGTATCCGTATGATGTAATGATTAATGGAAAAATACCAGAAAAAGTTGATGGATTACCTAATTTTTTTTATGAGACGAAAAATGAGCTTGGAGCAAATAATGTAAAGTTTCAAAGGGGGATACACCCAATTGGTGCAATTAAATTAGCGGATGGTTCTTCACGAATTCCAGCAATTATTATTTCAAGTAGTCCGCATAAGGCGAGAACAGATATGACACCATGGGAAGATGATTTCGACCCAGACTATGGTCATATTAAATATTATGGGGATGCCAAAAACAATTTAAAAAAAGCAACTGATTGGCCAGGAAATTCTTTACTTTTAGATATGTTCTCGATATATACATCACCAAATGAAATTGAGAGAATGATAAAAGGTGTTCCACTTGTCTTTTTTAAAAGAGTAGAATATGACGGTAGAAAAAAAGGCAATTTACTCTTTCAAGGGTATGGAATTATTGAATCGGTTGAATTAGTTACTCAGTTTGATCCTAAATTATCAACACAATATTTTACTAACTATGTTTTTGATATGTGTGTGTTTTCTTTAAAAGAAGAGAATGAAGGATTTTCTTGGGATTGGATTAATGCCCGAAGAAATCCAACTCTTTCTAATGAAGAAACATTTAAGTTGGCACCAAAAGAATGGAAAATATGGGTAAAAAATGGCTCGACAGGCTTATACAAAGTTAGAAGAAATATTTCGATATCAAAAATAATATCATCTTCCGAACAAATTCCTGAAAAGGGAAGTAAGGATGAAGCAATTCTAAAGCAGATATACGATTACTATTCAAATAGTAAGCATGTTTTTGAACTGCTTGCTATGAGAGTAACACAGGAAATATTTGAAGAGTCAGGTGCGAATTTTTATCCGGGTTGGATTACAAGTAAAAGTGGTGATAAAGGAATTGATTTTGTTGCTAGGATGGATGTAAGCTCACAAATATCAGCGTTAAAAATAGTAATTCTTGGGCAAGCAAAATGTGAAAAATTGGATAAACCGACCAGTGGAGTACATATTGCAAGGACAGTTGCAAGATTGAAAAGAGGATGGTTTGGAGTATATGTAACGACTTCGTATTTCTCGAAGAATGTTCAATTAGAGGTAATTGATGATCAATACCCAATTATGCTAATTAGTGGGAAAAAGATAGCGGAGACGGTACAAAAAATTATTTTTAAAAAGGGTGTTGATTTAGAAATTTTTTTAAAGGAATTGGATGAAGAATACCATACTGAGAATAGACGAACTGAGGAAGTGTTGAGTAGTTAGGAGTAATTTAAGTGTTTAATAGATTAGACCAGAGAGAAAATGGATTTTATATTACAAGTAAACAAGCTTTTGTGAGTAATTGTGTACTTACAAATGATGATATATTGGATAGTTTCAAATTTGCCTATGATATGACGTTCGGAGAAAGAGGTGAACACAGGAATCATCGTTCTGGAGGTCTGACAAGACGAAAAAATGGCGAAATATTTATTGATACTTTTCAAGGAAAGCTAGCAGAATTTGCTTTTTATAATTACTTTATAAATAGAAATGCTTATATATCAAAACCCGATATGAGTACTATGGGACTTATGAAATGGGATGGATGTGATTTTGATTTAAATGGAAAACAAATTGCAGTAAAGTCAACTAAGTATTTTGGAAATCTACTTTTACTTGAGACAAAGGATTGGGATAATCAGGGGTTATATAGACCAAATTATGGAACAAGTCATGAGGCGTACGATTATTTTGTACTAATTAGGGTTAGGCCAGATGGAACTGGAATTATGAAACAGCATCGATGGTTATTTAGTAACAAAGTTTTGTATGATGAGTTGCGTAATGCCATTTTTGCAGAACAATGGAAATGTAATATAGCAGGATATATCTCTCGTAATGAATTAGTTTCTATCATAAGTGATGAATATATATTGCCACAAAATGTAATGTTGAATGGCAGTACCAAAATGGATGCTGAGAATTATTATGTTCAAGTAGGGGATATGCATAATATATCAGAGTTAATACATTGTATATAAAACAAAAGACTTGGAAATTACAAGTCTCATAGTGTAAACAAATAATGGTTATTAAATAAGTTGATGTATAAAAATATACATCAGCTTATTTTTAGGTTACAATTGATGGAAAAGAAAAATTCATATTAATGTATTTGATAGTTCGAAATTTATGGAGGTAATAAAAGTGTCAAATAGTTACGTTAATTATAAAACAAAGAGAGGTCCTGTAGGAATAGATTATTACAGTGCTGTTGAAACAGGAATAAATAACTTTATTAGGAATGAAGAAAATTTATATCAGAATCTTTCTGAAAATGAAAGAAGAAATTGTAGTAATCATATAGAGTCAAGTTACTTATGTCATGGTATATGGACTAAAATAATGAAAAACAAAAGTGATAATAGATGGCATTATAAAGATAACTTTTTTTGTTGAAAGATATAGATGAAAAAGAAGGAATGATTTTTCATTTTGATATAATGAACAATCCAAAACCAAAGAGTTGCGGATTGGCGATGAAATGTTCAGAAGAAAAGAAAAACGAATGGGAAAATATATATCATTCAATCGGAAATATGACACCAATTCCATGGTTTAGGGTGGATGTGAATCATTATATTAATGGTCAATTATTACACAAATCATTAGATGAGAGATGGGATTTATATTTGCATGTTCTAAAAAATAATTGGAGTATGTGGGTAAAAAAGAGTGATATTACATTTGAAAAATATATGATATTAACTTGTCAACAAATGTATTATAAGGAAATTTTTTCAAGCATTGGTGATAAGGAAATTCAGAATATAAGTAATGAAGATATCCAATGTTGGAATAATAGGATAAATGAAAATAGTCAATTAATTTCGTTTTCTATAGAGGACCAAAAAGAAATGGATACAATTGTTGAAAACATAATCAAACTTATAAAAATAAGATGTAGAGTAATTTATTTGTTGCTGAAAGATGATATTTGATTTGTATAGAGAATATTTACACGAGCCCCCTTTATCCCTGTTTACACAGGAATTAGACAAGGTAGAGCAAAACTATCACTTTTTTGATAATGGCTTTCTTTTGAGCAAAAAAGGAAAAATAAAATTCAAGATGGCGAGGAAGGAAAATTAGGTGATGTAGAACAAATCACATAGGAACAATTTGTCACGAAAAATAATGATACACGTGGTGTAAATTAAAATCTTTTTTATGTGCAAACATTAGTGTTTAAAATTTTAAATACAGCTGAATTGCCAATATATAAAGTTCAAAATATGGCTTAAAACAAAAAAAATCAACCACACTGGAATTCGACATCCCTTCACACCTTTGATAAAATAATCGTGTCAAGGAAATTGATCAATAACTAACGACAATAAAACAAATGCCTTATTAAATTTTCGGTTTTGCCGGAAGTTTTAATAGGGCTTTTTTGTTTACAAAAAATCAAAGGAAAGTGAGGAACAGGACAGTGAAACAGATAGTGGAAAAGAATGAGAGCAGGGAAATTACATATCTTTTTCAGGCTCTTGAAAAGGAATGGGAGCGTTCTGGTAGAACAGTTACCAATCGAAAGCTAAATCAGGATGCAATAGACATGTTTTCTGAGTATTATGTGCGAAAGGTAAAGGAATATGAAAGAGAGCAGGAAAAGGATGAAACCAAGTCCATTAAGAAGATAGTAAAGACAATTAAGGACATGAGCATTCTTTTAAGAATTACTAAAAAGATTTGTGCAAAATCAAATATGAAGGACCAGATTGAGAAAGACTACATTACCATCGAACTGGACAAGGATGAGCGTAATTGCCTGGAGAATATTATAGGAAGTGAGGACTAGAAAATGAATTATAAGATAAAAGTTTACAAAACAAAAAATAATGAGTGGAACACCAAGGCATATGTTTCAGTAACCTTTAATGACTGTTTTATTGTAACAGGAATTACGGTAAGAGAAGGAAAAAATAACATTCTATTTGTTGCCATGCCAAGCTACAAAAGTAGCAAGACAAACGAAAAAGGAAAGCCAATATACAAGGATTATTGCAATCCAACCACAAAGGAGTTCAGAGACGAACTTTATGGCAACATTATTGATGCCTATACCAATAACAGGAATGAAATTGAAGTAAAAGGGAAAAACAACAAGCTTGAATTTGGAGTAGCATTGAAGAGTTATATGGGAGAAAACATAGAAGCATTAGGGAGAATTTATTTTGACAAATGTTTTGTCATTAACAATGTTAAGGTAATTCCAAGTGACAAGGGCTCATTTGTTGCCATGCCATCACAGCTGGTAAGCAGAGAGAACGGAACAAAGGAATACGAGGACGTTTGTTTTCCAATAACCAAGGAATTTAGAAGTGAATTGTATGATGCAATTTTAAAGGAAAAGGATGTCGTGAAACAGAAACAGCAGGAAGAATTTAATAAAATTGATGAAATGGATAAAGAAAATTTACCGTTTAGATAGGAGTTGCTTATGAATAAAAACATATATGTGATTTTTAGAAATGACGGATTCTTTGGTGATGACGTTAAGTTTGAAGTAATAAGAATTATTTCATACATTCCGAAACAGGAATTTAACAATATACGCATCTGTATTGATGAGTCAGGAGAAAATAGTAAGGGGATTAGACGTGAATGGCTAAAGAAGTTTGTAAGAGAAAACTTATTTGACATAAACAAAATTTATGCGGACTCAGAGGTTGACATTGCATGTGATATTACGGAAATAAATATTTTTATAGCAGTGATGTATTTGTTTGGAATAAAAGTTTATTATGGAAATACATATGTAATACCTGATCAGGTGTATGTAGGTGAAATACAAAAAATAATAAAAAGAAAACTTAAGGAGCATCCAATGTGTATTGCAAAGGCTAGTCCGGAAGAAAGAGCAGTTGTGATAGATATAATTTTGGACATTTTTGATAATTTATGGTTAGACTATAGGAAAAAAATGTAATTCATAATACAAGTGTACATAAAATAATGAAAATGTTTTTATGCTTTACAAACAAAATAGAAAGTTATATAATGACACTACAGCAGAAATCGAACACACATTCGATTGGAGCTGGCTTCTATCCGGAATGAAGTAAGAGACATGAAAACTTAATAAGAAGGGAGATGAACCAGATGTCTACAGAAGCTTTGAGCAAGAGACAGTCACAGATATATGACAGCATTGTAGCTCATGTTAATGAATACGGTTTTGCACCCACCGTCAGAGAGTTGTGCAAATTAACAGGTTTAGCTTCCACATCATCTATAGTTATGCATTTAAAGGCTTTAGAGACAAAGGGATACATAAAAAGATATCCCACACAGCCTAGAGCAATCACAATATTACAGTAGATGTGTGTGATGGAAATTACCGAAGTATAAGATCAGCTGAATAACCAGTCAGGTGCGTGAAGCTAAACAGGCGCAGTTGACAGTTACATAAGGCTTACAAGGAATAGTTTCCCATCCTTTGTGAGTACAAAATTTATTAATTAAATATTTGTATAACAAGGAGAAACACAATTGAATAGAATAGATAGAAAAAAGAATGAATTTAATGTTGGCGATGAGGTCTACATCATAGAAAACAATCGCAACGTTAGAAAGGTTACAATCATAAAGACAAGCAGAGATTTCTGCACAGTAAGATTTAATGATACGGCTGGAGCAATAACATTAAGAGTCAGCAGACTGTACGGTACCCGCAATCAGGCAGAACAGTCACTGCCAAATAAACCAACAGTCTCAAACAGACAGGAAGGACCTCGTCCTCCACATAACGTATGGATGTAGTGGAGGTGAGTTGATGATAGAATTTGAATATGACAAAACCGGGGTTGGTATGCGAATGGAATTGTTGAGAAGTAAGGCTAAAAGTACCAGAGAAAAGGTCGCAGAGGACCTTGACATATCAAAGGATTCCTTATATGCCTACGAAAAAGGAAAGAGTATCATGAGTGCAGAAGTATTGGCAAAGGTTTGCATTTTATACAATACTTCAATGGAATACTTACTTACAGGTTGTGAACCTGAGGACAATGTTATAATTCCTGAGATAATGATATCATTTGGGAAATATAATACAGAACAGCAGAAACATATGTATGCAGCATTGAGTCATATGATGAAAGTGTTTGCGTAGAGAATAATTAGAGGTAAAGAACACGTCTATGGTGAAAAATCTCAATCATAGACGTGTTCTTTATTGTGATATTGGTGTTATGAAGAAAATTTACATATGCTATAATTAAATTTATATGAAAAATATGTTATTATGTAAAGTAGATATGTTACATAAATCATAAGAGGAGGAATAAAGATGATTGTTTATCATGGAACAAGCAAGCGGAATTTTGAACAGATACTAAAGGATAGAAAAATTAAGAAGGATTGTGAAAAAGAATATGAAGATACAGAGAATGGCTATGTTTATTTAGCAACCAATGTAATTGTTGCATATTATTATGGAAACATTATAAGTATACAAGGGGATACCAAAGATAAGAGAGGAGATGTTTATATATTAAAAATAAACATAGATAAAAATAAACTAAAAGCAGATTTAGATGAGCAAAGAGTAGTTTTCGGTAATAAGGAAATGGGAGAGTTTACTGTTGATAATAGCATAAATTTGCTAAAAACAGTTAGAATTGATTTGGATATACCTTTTGATAAGTATGATATTGAATATACAAAGATTCCTAATACATATGATGCAAGTCCAAAAGAGAGAGAATTTTTGCAAAAAATGTGTAATGCACAAAGACAAAAGAGTTTAATGACAGAAGAACTAATTAAAGAAGCAGAAGAAAAATACGAATGGATAAAATTATAAAATAAGTAAAAGATACAGTTATTGGAAGAAAAATTAGCACAGTGCGGAGAATGGTATGAGAAAGAAGGAAGTAAAAGATAAAGTAATTTTAAATAAACCAATTGAAAATGAAGAGAATGATTGGATTGGTGTTTCAGTATACGTAGATAAAATAAAAAGCGCCATTGAGCAAGGGGCAAATATGATTGCAATTACATCTGATTTTGGTTCGGGAAAATCAAGTTTAATTTCTTTACTTGAAAAGAGAATTGAAAAGATAAAATATAAAAAAATTCTTTGCTTACGAAAAAAATATAAAATATACAAAATAAATATGTGGAATGTATTAAATAACAATTCTGATACAACTAGTATAGAATTGCATAAATCATTTGTTTATAATTTAAGTAGTCAGATGAATAGAAAAAAAGGCAGTTATATTAGTAAAAGGTTAAGCAAAAATTATGGTCTATTCAAAATTGATACGGGAAGAACATTTACAAAAATAGTATTCTTTATAGCATTATTAGCAGTTGGTATAGGGGAAGGAATAAGGAGATTCAGTTCTCAATTAAATGGTCTGTTTCCAAATTGCGAAGGAACATTTTCAATTATAAAATATTTGGCATATGTTATAGCTGCAATACTACTATTTCTATTGTTAATAAATACAGATATAATTTTTTCTACACGAAAATCTGAAGGAAACAGAGAAATAGATGAAAATACAATTATTGATTTTTATAGAAATAATATAATTTGGAGTATATTACCAAGGCATATTATAATAGTTATAGAAGATTTAGATAGAACAGATAAAGATCAGGTAGTATTAGAATTTCTTAAAGAACTTAGAAAGTATTATGTTCCTGAGAGAAAACGATTTTTTGATAAAAAAGTTACAATAATTGTTAATATTAAACCAGAAGCGATGCTTTGGAATCCAAAAGAAAATGATAGGGGGAACAATAAAGAACACATATATCCCAAATTTTTTGAATATATAATCGATTTAAAAAAAATAAATATTGATAATTATGACTCGATTTTAGAAGGGATTCTTATAGAACACAGGGAAGAGTTGGAAAGATATAATATAATTAATCCCGAAGAAAAAATTGATATAAATAAAATTCCTGGTATGAATTGGATAATAAGAGGAAAAAGTTTAGATATTAGAGAAATAAAAGAAAGATTAATGAATGCATTATTGATTTATGGAACTTTAATAGATAAATTTGGTAATGAAGGAATTGAGTTTGAAAAATGTGCAGTAGTTGCTTATGTAACCACTGAATTTTCTAGCGAATTTTACAAAACAGATGATAGAAAATTTGAAGAACTAGTAGAAAAATTTATTTCGGGAGAATTAGTTGAAGAAGAGGATTATGAAAAAGCTTTGTTTGATGGTGAGGTTAGTCAAAAACAAAGAGATTACGTTAAGGAGATAAAAAATTTAATAGAAAACAAGCATATTGATAGTACATATAGAACATATTTCTATAATTATCCTAAAAAAAGTAAAATTTATAATGCAAATGAAAGAATTGTTCAAAATGCAATTATATATAAGGAAGACATAAGAAATCCTGAAAAGTTTAATAATATATTGGAATCGGTGAGTCCAAATATAATAAACGAAGCATTAAATAAAGTTGTAAGCTTAAATTTAGCATTACCAACTTGTGTTATAGAATATGAAAAAATATATCGAGAAGCATTAAAAAACTATGAAACAGAAACAATATATGTAATCGCAGAACTGGATTATTCAGAGAATAATATAAAAAAAACCTTGACAAAAATAAAGAAATTATTGGGGTTTGATAATACAAGGGAAATATATAATGAACGAATAGCACAAATTATTGTAGAACAGTGGAATAATATTGGTGTAAATAGGATATTAGATATTAGGAAAATGCTCTGTGATAATTTTTCTAAAGAAATTTGTTGGTATAAACAATTATTTTTTGGAGATAATATATTAATTACAAAAGATGAAATAAATTTATTAGGCAATTTAGAAAATATATTACAATTAATTGATTATACAAATGATTCGGAAGACAGAGTGGAAGTATATCAAACAATACATGTTCAAATTTGCGAAAGTAAGTGTACAGGTGAGATATATAGGCATTTTTATGCTTCAATATATAATAACGGTGGGGCTAATTATATTGCTGATTATATATGTGATTATTTTTGCGCAATTGATTACATAGATGAGAAACTTGAAAATATAGTTATTGATGAAATAGAAAATGGAGATATTACATCACATAAATATATAGAAACTATTGAAAAAGTGTCAGATTGTAATGAAAGAATTAGTGAAAACATAGTTAAAATAAAATGGACAAAGGGATTAGGCAAAAAAAATCTTGAAAAATTAAGAGACAGTGAAGAATGGTACTATTTTATCATAAATGCTGCTGAAGAGAACATAGAATTAATTGATTTTGGTAAAAAAGAAGTTATTGAAATAATTACTAACAATGTTGAGAGTTTTATTGAAGATAACATTAATGCATGGAATAGTATTAGGATAAAAGTTTTAAAAAGTCATTATTTAATTGAAAAATATATAGATATATTTGATAGCAGATACCAGCCTTTAAGTGAGGAGGAACTTGATTCTATTTGTGAAATAGATGATGCAATAGTGGTATTAAAAATGAACAAAATAAGCTTAGATATGGTTGAATATATAAGTGACTATTTTGGAAAGAAATATAGGAAATCATCTGAAACATATGCAATTCTAAAGTATGTATTAGATTTGGATAAGGATGTTTCAAAAGAAATATTTTGTAGTTTAGATATGGATAATGTTAGATATAGGTTGATGTCAAAAGCAAAGCGTATGGAAATAATTCAACTTTACAATAAAAGAGATATATTTAATTCTGCGAATGAAATTTTAAGATATATGCAAATTGTAAAATTTGCAGATGATTATCTAAATAAGAAAATTAAGACTATAATCAGTAGTGATGAAGATCTAGGTAAACATTATATTACAATTGTTAATGAAATGGATAAGATTGAACGCTCAACAATTGATAATATTTTAAATATGAGGACAAAGTATGCTTATAGTGATACTATAAATAATAAATTGTATGACCAAAGAGAATATATTACTTATGTTATATCTACAACATTAGGAAAAAGAAAATTTGAGGTTGAGGAAAATAGAAAAAATATACTTTGGAATACATATAAGAAAATATTTGTAGATGGCGTGTATAAAACAACTATAGGATATATGATAGAAAATGTTAATTTTATCAAACAGTTATTTCAAGAAAATGTATATTTGGAAGTTGAGAAAGAACAATTGCTTGCTTTTAATAAAATTCTTCAGACTAAAGATATAATTAAATACATTTTTGACAAGGACGAAGAAACCATAATTGAATACTTTTCGAATGCGATTGGATTTGTTGACAAAAATGCAGCAAGTACTTTTGTGGATGAAATAGAAAAGAAAAATAAATTACTAATTTCTAGCAAAATTTATAATAATATTCATGATAAATTGGTTGATCCTGTGTTGAAAGGTAAATATACTAGATGTCAAAAAAAAGCACGAAGAGAAGCAAATATTGATGAATAAAAAGAAGATGCCCTATTAAGTTAGGACATCTTCTTTTATGTACTACAATATCTCGTATTATTTTCATACCCCTTTTCGTATTATCCTCGATTTAATTACAACAACAAAAATCTTAAAATAATTTCATAGTCATTGAGGTACCAACCCAAGGCTTAACTTACAAATACATAGAACAGGTTTCTACCATATATATGGTTTTTAATCTGCACTGTGCCGTGATTAATGCAGGCTTTGTGGTTAGAGTAGCATTATAGCGAGGCAGGTTTATACTGGCGACGGTCAGATAAAAAGAAACAACTATTGGGTAAGAGTTTTGATAAGGCGTTTCTCGGTTGTGATAATCACAAAGCCCGTAGACATTTAGACGTGATGACTATGTAGATGTAAGTTACCATTTATAACAAATATTAATGGTAGTGTAATGGTTAGTATGAAAATTCACAAAATTGGAATTGCACACCATTTAAAAGCACTTCGTGCAGGTGCACAAGCAGGTAATCAATTCTCTTCGAGAATTGGTTACAAATATTTAAAAGAAGGTAGCAAGATGAAATATGACAAAATTGGAACAGGAGTTAATTTAAGACAGCTAAGAATAGAAAATAAATTATCAGCAGGAGAGGTAAGTGACATTGTTGACAAAAGTGAATCACACATAATGCAGCTGGAAAGAGGTAGCAGAAACCTTACAGTGGAAATGCTTTGTAAATTCGCAGATTTATATGATACCGATCCAAATACAATTCTTGGAATTAGCTCACAGAGAATGGTGGTAATGATAGACAAGTTAAAATCATTGCCGGTGGAAACAAGTGAACAGTTAATAAGAACATTTATTTCTGTAATAGACAGTTTAGATGTATTTGCAGGAGGTGGAAACAATGACAGACATGCGAAACGGAGAGCAGTCTGCAGTAATGAATCTTGATGAGGTTTGCTCATATTTGCGTATTGGAAAAACAAATGCAAGAGCTTTTTTAAAGAAGCATGAACACGATTTTGTAATACATATTGGAAATCGAAGTTATGTTGTGAAAAAGCTTTTGGATGAGTGGCTTATTAAAGAGGCAAAAAGGTAAAAAGTAAATAATATTTTGATTGAGTCGATATGCGAAGTTTGCTATAATTTTCTTGTGAAAATGTTTTACAAATATCGACTCATCTTTTTAGGAGGATTAAAAGATATGAGTAAGACAGTAAAGAAAACTACAGAAGAACTTCCAAAGTATGTTAGAAGACTAGCTGGTGGCACATATGAAGCCAGAAAGATGATTCATGGAAGAACAATAAGAGTGTCAGGAAAAAATCTTACGGAAGTAATGCTGGAGTTTGAATTTAAGATAAAGTGTATGGATAATCCATATCTCGAAGGTGCAAGGATTACACTGGATGAATGGTTTGACAAGTGGTTTACCACTTATAAGGAACCATGCATATGTAGGAATTCGATTTATCCAATGAGGAACAAATACAAGTCCACATTTGGAAAAAAGATTGGTGATATGTATTTGGCTGACATTAGAAACATTCACATACAGAAAACATTAAAAGAGTTAAGTGATGAAGGAAAAGCAGCATCTACACTTAGGGAAGCTCTTGGACGTGTCAGGGAATGTTTGGAATCGGCTAAGAATAACAGATACATACAGGAAAATCCTTGTTTTGACATTATAGTACCCTGGAAACGAACTACAAGCAAAAGAAGATTTTTAACTGTTAAGGAGCAGAATGATTTCTTAGAGTCAGTAAGAACAAATCAATCTTATTTTTATCCAATGATAAAAATTATGCTTCAGACGGGACTTCGAGTTTCGGAGGTAGGAGGATTAAGATGGGGTGACATTGATTTCAAAAATAAAGTAATTCATGTTCAAAGAGCATTGACTTGCAATTATGAATATGGAGAGAAAGTAATGAGAATGTCACCAACAAAGACACAGAATTCAGTAAGGGAGATTCCTTTTATGGGTGATGTGGAGGAACAGTTGCTTGTTCAGAAAAAACAGCAGGACCAGACAAAGGAAAATTTGGGAGACAGATATCGAAGTGGTGAAGGAGAATTTACAGATTTAGTATTTACTACTTCAATGGGAAGTCCAATGATAAGGCATAATGCTCAAAAGGTTATCAATAAGTCTGTTAAGGCGTATAACCTTGAGGAAGGTTCAAGAGCGGTGAAGGAAAACAGACCTCCGGTATATATGGAACCGGTAAGTCCGCATGCATTGAGACGAACATTTTGCACCAGATGCTTTGAGGCTGGAATTAATCCAAAAGTTGTGCAGTCTGTAATGGGGCATGCAACGTATTCAACAACCATTGACATATATACAGAAGTCATGGGTGAAATGAAAGAAGCAGAGTTAGCAAAGTTTACATTAGATGTAAATACGAAAGAGTTAATAAACCAAAACTAAAAAAACAAACCAAAAACATTAATAATATGTTATAATTAAGAAGTACAATAAAAAAATAAATTTGAAAAAATAATATTAATTTTGGTTTATGAAAAAATTAATATGTTCTATATGACAAAATACAGTGTGTTAATATAGATTGTTTAACAAGATTATTTGTTAAAAGATATCATAACTTATCAGATTATAAAAACAACCTGCAGTTAAGGTTGCAAAACAGATGAAATAATCGCGAAGCTTTGAGCAAAGCGACGTAACATAAAAAGAGAGAAATTCGAGTTATGCTTGCATAAACGAGAATTTCTCTCTTTTTATGTTACGCGTCATTCTGCGAATGACGCGTGCTAATTGATTTGCGAAGTAAATCAATTAGAGGAGTGGTGCGTATAGAAAAAGGAGGATGCCTTAAACGAACTGTTGATACAGTTTACCAGCTAAAGAGAAAAGTCGCTGTCACAGACGGCGGCTTTTCCTTTTCGGGTAGTATTCAAGAAGTCATAAAGTTCCGTGAGTAATGGAAGAAGGCAATGCTTTGAGAAAGAAGGAGAGTATTATTCTGAAAACTACTTGAGATTTGGGGGAAAAATCTGCTATAATACTACTGTATATCTATGGGTTAGGGGGGATTTGTATCCTTTTTGCCTTAGAAATTATGGAAGGAGGACTTGACTATGGCAAATCAATCTTTTCCGGTTAAACCTTCTGTCTTCTCCGGCGTGTCCGCTGTCGGAGGAAGAAAATAGCGGATAGAATTATTTTGGAGGAATGAACATGAAGAAGAAACTTTTAAGCCTTATGCTTGCGTTGTACCTTGTGGTGGCACTTGTTCCGATGACAGCGTTTGCAGAAGAGAACGAGCAAAGCAGCAAAACCTCAATCACAACAGTAGATGAGCTTTTGCAATTTGCAAAAGCTGTGGACAATGGCGAATATGACGATAAAACAGATGCGGTTGTATCTCTTGATGCAGATTTGGATTTAACAGGTGTTGCGTGGACACCAATTGGCAGCGTATTTGCTGCTGATGGAACTCTGCTGCATTACTTCAGCGGCAAATTTTACGGAAACGGGCATACGATTTCCAATTTAGATTTTTCCGAAAACTATGGAAAGACAGAGTATCCGTCTTTCGGATTTTTCAGTGAGGTTTACGGCGCTGAAATTTCCGGTTTGACAATTCAAGGCAAGCTGGATGTGTCCAATTCAGGGTATGTCTATTTTGGAACGGTAGCGGGCGTTGCAGCAGACAGCAAAATTTCTGACTGCGCTTCAGATGTGTCGTTCACGGATACAGATAAATATATTAACGGTACTGTGGCTTTGTGCGGATATGCGATTAATAGCACAATTGAATACTGCCAAAACAAGGGGAATTTTTCAATAACGAAGGATGTCACCTCTTTTCAGATGGGCGGTATCGTAGGTCTTGCTCAAAATAGTACCGTACAGTATTGTGCTAATACAGGCGATATGACCTCTTGGACACCTTGTACCGGCGGAATTGTTGGGCAGTTGTTTCAAAACTCAAAGATTATCAATTGTTATTCCACCGGGAAAATGGTTCCTCTTGGCAATGGAATTACGGATTTCGGCGGCATTGCAGGCATAGTTGGTGCAGGTACAGAAATCAGACATTGTTATTTCGCTGGTGAAATGGATTTATCTCAATATACTGCCACTACACCTTATAAGCGTTTGGGCGGTATTGCAGGCGGTGTTTCTTCTGATACACCTGTTTTTGAAAACAATTATTTCGTGGAAACTGAAAATGTCCCGGCTTGCTTTAAGTATCAGGATGCTGGAACAGAAAAGCCCCTTGACTTTATGAAAACGGAAGATTTCTTTAATGAAATCATTGCTGCTGGTGGCAATTATCGATTTAATTCTAATGGAACGCCCCTTTTGCCTGCACCTAAGTATACAGTTTCTTTTGTCGTAACACCTGCTGAATTGGCGAATGTAGTCATTAAAGTGAATGGTCAGGAAGTAGCAAACCCTGTTGATTTGGAGGCAGGTACTTATCAAGTCGAAGTCAGCGCAGATAATTGCGAGGTTTTCAATTCCAATATTACGATTACGGCTGATACAGCAACTCATACGCATACTATCGCAATGACTTATTTGCTTGCCGACTACACTAAGGTCGACGAAGCCATTGCCAAGGCAAATGCACTGAACAAGGACAACTACAAGGACTTCTCTGCTGTAGAAACTGCTGTCAATGCTGTTGTCCGTGACAAGAATATCACTGAACAGAGCGAAGTTGATGCAATGGCGAAGGCTATTGAAGATGCCATTGCTGCCCTGCAATAC
>OCHA01000195.1_pt1 | contig 85297 bp, 66 predicted proteins | sample 1538591 | NCBI WGS metagenome assembly OCHA01 (sample SAMN04571710, study PRJEB22368) | human gut metagenome | biome: human gut; material: stool | host: Homo sapiens | place: Luxembourg | collected 2012-09-06 | reverse complement strand
TCAACTGTTTTGCTTCCTTTAACACTTTGTAAAATGTACTTTCGCTTGCTATATAGCTTCCTCTATCTGCAAGTATTGGAACAATCTCACTTGGTGTTTTTGATGCAAACTCTTCAGAATTACATACATCCAATATCTTCTCTTTTTCTTCCATAGTCAGTTTATTCGCCGGCCTTGGTCTTGTACATATCGTGCGTTTGTCTATATAATCACTGTCTATATTCTTCCAGCGGTTATATGTTCGCTTACTGATTCCAAGCTCTGCGCATGCTTTATACAATGCTGCTCCGGATAAACACCTTTTTCACGGCAATACTCCGAAAACTCTATCTCTGTTAAATTTGCAGTTTCAAGAACAACCATGAACTTATCCTGACTGCTCCATTTATCTGCATTCTTATATTTTGTTGTTGCTGATAAGCCCTTTTGATGCTTAGCCTGATCTCTCCATCTGTACAAAGTATCGATCCCTACTCTTGTATCTCGCTGGATGTCTGTTACGGTTTCATCACCTTCAAGCATTCTTGCTATTATGGCTTCCTTCATTTCCTTTGGATATTTGTTATAACTCATAGCAATCACCTGTCCTTCTGATACTTATCATATCAGCTTGGGAGGTGGGTGACAACTACCCTACGCTAGAGGGTTAATTTTATAGAAAAGTATCCAGATTTATATTTCACTATGCTTAATTAATTATTCTGTACTTAATTTTATTATTTTTTGCATACTCCTGTGCCACCGTTTTATTTTCACAGTAAATGACGAGGTTATCACAATGCAAAAATATGTTATTACACATTGCAATTGCATTACCTGTTATTGTAACTTTTTTCATTCCACTACAAAAAGCAAAAGCATTGTTTTCAATTCTATTTACACCAGAGGGTATATCAATCTCCTTTAATTTGTAACAACCTGAAAATGCTCTATCTCCTATCTGTTTAACAGATTTAGGTATAATTACTTTTTTCAGATTCGAGCACCCCAAAAACACTTCTTCCGTTATTTCAGTCACATTTGATGGAATCCTAACTCTACTAATGCCTGCATTATTATAAAATGCCTGCTTTCCAATTATTTTCAAAGCAATGGGCATGTTTATTTTTTTCAAATTTATGCAAGAGTAAAAGGCTCCTTCACCTATTATCTCCAAATTTTCAGGTAATCTGACTTCCTCCATTGCTCCACATAGTTCAAATGCACGTTCACCAATTTCTCTTACCTTATCAGAAATATTAATCCTCTTTAAACTACTACAGTAACTAAAAGCTTCTTTTTCAATGCTTTCCAAACCATCCGGTAAATTGATATATTCAAGGTTGCTACAATAACTAAACGTACCCTCTCTTATCTCTTTTACCGCATTGGAAATGTTTATAGATTTTAGTAACTTACACCCCCAAAAGGCATTTTTCCCGATATACTTAACGCTTTCCGGAATTGTTATTTTTTCTAAATTTTCACATCCGCAAAAAGCATAATCTCCTATCCTTTCAATTGTACTTGGAATAACAATACTCCTTATTGTATGACACCCACGAAAAGAACTATTTCCGATTATGTTAACTGTCAAAGGTATTATGCTTGTCTTACAGCCTAAAACGAGTTTCCTCTCTTTCTTGTCTATAATGCAATTTTTACCTTCGCCATCACTATATCTTTTATTATCACTATTGACGGTTATTGTTTCCCCATTAAATCCATATGTCATTCCCATTCCTATATTTTCAATATTTTCCGGAATATTTACGCTTTTTAGTTCTCTGCAATTATAAATTGCCCTTTCCTCAATGGATTTTACTGTGTTTGCAAAATTTATTTTAACCACCTTGTTACATTTGACAAAACTGTTTTTCAGTATATTTTTTACGCCTTCAGGTACATCTACAACCGTCTCATCACCTTCATAGTATAGCAATTCACTCTTAACTATTTTAAAATTTCCCATTATATTTCCTCCTAAGTTGTTTCATTAAACAGAAAAATCTATTAATATCGCGTATTGCCCCCCATAAGAATGAATTTGTGTCAACGATATTTTTAAATTATCATCTTTTCTAATATATCGCTCAATCCATTTTTCTGCTGCATTCCTGTCCGGAATAATATTAAATTTTTCTGGCATTTCCATAAAGCAACTATAATCAGGCCATATTTCCATGCAACGAATAATATCATCCCTGTTAAACCTGATTTTATATACCTCATCCCGTTCAGTCCTGGCAATAATCTTTTTAACATCATCATTCACAATTTCTACATTCTTGCTTCTTCCAGCATATATCTCCCTTATTTCCCTAAAGGATAGATGACTATTTATTTCTATGTTGTCTATCTGCATTTTCATTGTATCTCCTATTTTATTTCTATTATTTTTCAAACCACTTTGTTTCATATTTTGCATATGGAAATGCAAACTGTACTCCACCACCCAACGTTTTTCCCCAACTTTCTTGAGGTCCTACAATACTAACCTCTAATATTGTATTCTTAGGTAGTTCAACAATTACTAACTTATCTGGTATATTTTCTAGTGCAAAAAAATCTTTTATTTGTTTAGCAGACATTTTTAGTTTCCCTTCTGAATTGAACATACCCTCTCCATCAGAGACAAATAGTTGTTTTCGTATATCTTCTCAGTTTCATTTTACTCTCTCCATTTTTTCACGTCACTTTATTAAGTCTTTTACATTTTTTCAAAAATGTTTCTAGGAATTGAAACAACTTTTTTCAAAAGTAATTGTGACTACATAGCCACAATTACTCGAAGAATCAATCTTATTATTCAATTGTCTATATGTACCTTCTAAAATGTAAGTCTATTCCACCTTATATCTGTGTATCTCACCGTCCTTGATTATCACATGGTAATCCTCAACCTTATATGGTTTATATATTCCCTTAAAATATTCGTATCTGTCATAATACCTTACTCTTTCATAAATATCCAAATCCTTGATGGGCACAAATACTGTATCTTCTCCATTATATTCATGTTGAATACCTAATACTTTCATTATTTCTTCATAATCTTCATTATCCATACTTGTCGGTGTAATTGCCATTTTTTCAGCTATACGACTTCCTCTTAATGCCACCTTATGTCCCTTATATATTGCGTATGGTCTAACTCCGTAAACATCCCCTATTTCTTCAGATGTTACGGGGCGAATATAGTATCCCCATTCACTCTGTATGCACTTATCATCCACAATATGTTCATCATGAATTTTAACTATCAGTTGATTGCTATTGTCATCGTTATGCAATCTTATTTCTTTTTTCTTATAAATTGTATACATACCCCATCTTAATCTCATTTTAACCTCCATAAATTTCAACACATAAGTTTATTCCACCTTATATCTGTGTAATTCACCATCTTTAATTATCACATGATAATCCTTAATCTTGTATGGTTCGTATATTCCTTTAAAGTATTCATATCTGTCACAATATTCCACTCTTTCATAAAAGTCCAAATCCGTGGCTGGCACAAATATTGTATCTTCTCCGTTATATTCATGTTGAATACCTAATACTTTCATTGTTTCTTCATAATTTTCATTATCCATACTTGTCGGTGCTATTGCCATTTTTTCAAACAACTTGCTTCCTCTTAGTTCCACCTTACGTCCCTTATATATTGCATATGGTGTAACACAATAAATATCACCTATCTCATCTGGTGTGACGGGGCGAATATAACCTCCCCATTCATCCTGTATACATTTATCATCTATCATTTTTTCATCGTATATTGGAATAACAAAATTGTAATCATCTTCATACAATATTGTTTCCTTTCCCTTATAGACTGTATAACTATCCCATCTTAATCTCATTTTACCTTCCTCCATATTCCATCGCTAAATTTGTATTGTTCCACTACTCTTCCTCTTTCAATTTTAGTAATCAATGAATCCTTTCTATATTTCACACTTTTTTCCAAGTTCCACTCTGGTATAACCTTTCCGTTTTCCGAACCCGTGAATGCGTTTTGTGTGCACGGGTCAGGCAACGTATTACTGCCTCCAAATTCTTTTCCATATGTATTGTCCAAATTGATCTTTTTCAAATCATCCGGTATAGTCTTAAACTCTATCTTCCAGTATGACTTATCTGTTGAATGATATGGTGTATCATTGTAGTCCAGACGAAATGTTTCAAAGATATCCTCAAAATCTCCAACATCATTACAGTCACCTTCCCTTGATATGCACCCTCTTACAGCATCATATTCTCCACTTACATATTTTTCAACATCCTCCGGTTTGATGTACCTTCTAAGCAATGTATTCTTGTTTATTGTAAACTTCTCCCTTATGTGACAGACCACCTTCTATTTAAATCGTTTTTTTCAAAAGGAATTGCAGACATACATCCACAATTCCCATTAAAATATATGTTTTTAATTCTCTGTCATCCCAAGATGTACGTTTATTCCACCTTATGTCTGTGAAGTTCACCGTCCTTAATGATTACATGGTAATCCTCAACCTTATACGGTTCAAATATGTCATTAAAATATTCATGTCTGTCATAATACTTTACTCTTTCATAAAAATCCAAGTCTTTTGCAGGAACAAATATTGTATCATCTCCATCATATACATGTTTAATGCCTAATGCTTTCATTGTCTCATCATAGTCTGTGTTATCCATGCTTGTCGGTGCTATTGCCATTTTTTCAAACAGTTTACTTCCTCTTAATTCCACTTTGTATCCCTTATATATTGCATATGGTGTGACACTATAAACCTCACTTACTTCATCAGAAGTTATGGGACGAATTACATATCCGTCTTTCTTAATGCATTTATCATCCATATCCTCCTTATCATGAATGTAAATATATTCTCCATCTCTGTCCAGCCACCTATTAATCTCATATACTGTATTTCTATATACTGTATATATACCACTTCTTAATATCATTTTATTTTTATCCATTTTTTGTTCTCCTTCACATATTTATACTGTTTCACTATCTTTCCATTTTCAATCTTGGTTATAAGTGCATTATCATCATACCTTAGCCCCTCCGTTTTTAAGTTCCACTCCGGTATTACCTTTCCGTTCTTTGCGCCTGTATATCCATTTCTTGTACATGGATTTATATCTTCATTCAGGCCTCCAAATTCTTTCCCATATGTATTGTCCAAATTGATCTTTTTCAAATCATCCGGTATAGTCTTAAACTCCATCTTCCAGTATGACTTGTCTGTTGAATGATATGGTGTATCATTGTAGTCCAAACGAAATGTTTCAAAGATATCCTCAAAGTCACCAACATCATTGTAATCCTCTGCCCTTGATATGTATCCTCGTACAGAAGTATATTCTCCACTTATGTACTTTTCTGCATCTTGTGGCTTAATTATTCTTCTAAGCAGTGTATTCTTATTTATCGTAAACTTCTCCCTAATAGACTTAATTATCTCCTTCTCTCTTTCCGTGTATGTTCCATTATTTAATGGTTTAAGCTTAAGTTCCTGAAACCTGCCTATGCTTATTTCATTCTCCTTAAGCTCACGACACAGTGTCCTGCTTAATGACAGGGTGTTTTTGTTTTTCAACAGCGTCACCGCATCATCAGGGTAATCTATCATCAACTGAATACCCTTCTTTTCATCAGTTTCCGGCAGACTGTTGATTACGTCAATTACATCGTGAATGTTGCCATTTTCTTCATATTTCTTTATTAATGCCTGCCCGTCTTTTCCAAACGGTTCCAGCTCGCGGGCAGTCATTTCCCCATACCTGTCCTTTATGTCATCCCAGTAATCATCAATGGCATTGTTTCCACCCGTGCCTTCTTCTCCCGGATTTGGATTCTCCTTGCCGGGTTCCGGGATTTCCTTACCCGGCTCCGGGATTTCCTTACCTGGTTCCGGAATTTCCTTACCTGGTTCCGGAATTTCCTTTCCGGGCTCCGGGATTTCCTTTCCGGGTTCCGGATTTTCCCTGCCCGTGCCTGTGTCTCCTGTTCCCGTTCCGCCGGTGCCTGAATCTCCCCCTGAACCCGAGTCTTCTCCTCCCGGTTTGTTCTCTCCCGGTTTTTCCGGATTCACGTCCGGATCCTTTGGATCCACCTTCGGATTCTCCGGATTCACCTTCGGATCCTCCCTTCCCGGTTTTGGTGGATTAACGTCATCTCCTATTTCCAGTATGGTCTTTCCGCCATATTTTTTTGATATGAACCTGAAAAATCCTGATTCATCATATTTTATGTTTTTCATTATTTTAGGCAATGCATGCTCAAATATGAGAAGCATCACAGTAGCTTCCAACGCCTTGCCAAGTATCTCCCGGCCCGTCTGATAATCAGCATTCTTCATGTATTCAATTGTCTTTTCCCCAACATCCGCAGCCTCAGTCACCGAGAAATATGCTCCCGTTATTCCAAGTATCACCACGCATATGTCCAGAATGCTTATTCCGTACTCCATTGACAACAGCACGTTCACAAGTGCTTCCATTGCACATAAAGCAAAATATTCATATGTTGCTATTGTAAACACGGCAGCAACTGCCACCAGCACGGTGAACATCACAAAGCCAAGTTCAGATGAACTTTGTCCACCGCATAAACCACCTGCAATCATGTAAGAAGCTGCACCATTTTCGGTATTTAATACAATATAACCGGTTCCCTGCCAATCGTAGTAAGATATTTCTTTCTCTGGTACTATTACTATTTTATCATTATTTAGTGCCTTTTGAATTTCCTTTTTGGTATTTTCGTTAATTGAAAGACTATTTAACTTATCCGTATCTTCCTTTGACAAAGTAAGAACGTCTATACCTCTTTCCTTTGCCTCCTCAATAACTGATATGGAAGATATTCCCTGAGTGTCCGTTGCTTCACCTATTACATATCCCTCTAAATACGAACCTATCGCTCCACTTAGCATCATAAAATTCTTTACGTCTGCATTTTCTCTGATAGCTTCATCTTTGTTTTCGGATTCATCCTGCTTCGGTGCAACCCCTAATGTATCAGTATCCACGTCAATATACAATGAGCCGTCACTAATGGCAACAGGCATTCCCATCATCCTGCTTACCTTCGGCATGTACCCCACTATGCATTGGCTGATACACCTTGCCCACTGTACCCCGGCCGCCTTTGCCGAGAGCTGTGTGTATAAATCAAGATACCCGAAATACTCCTGACCCACGGTACCTGTCAAAACTTCCATTGCCTGAATCAGATTTCTTTTTCCACTTTTAACCTCATCAACACAGGACTGAAGCTCTTCATATTTTGTGTCAAAATAAGTGCTGTTTATGGTATTGTAATCAAATACAATTCCATAAATTCCACCTGAAACAAGGGGATTTTCCACCTTTACTTCATCAATTCCTGCCTCAGCTATATTCATTACAAGATTCGTGTATGTACCCGGAATCTGTGAATTACCTTCAAGAACCTTTTGCTCATCTACCTTTATTACCGGCTTCACTCTTACCAGATATGATGGTGTTGAAAATAAATCACCATACCTGTCTATTATTTTTTCATCCTCATCTGTTGCAGGCTCATAACTTAATGTTACATTATGTTCATACAAATCCGCCGTATAAAATGTAATGCTTGCATCCGTAGTTTCAGCAAAGGTTTCCCCGTACAGTGCATTATTAACTGCCAATGTGATTTTATCCATAAAATCATCTGTAAGGTAATTTTCTTCATACGTTGTGCTTACTACATGATAAGGAAGACTGTTAGGCAGATATCCGGTTTCTACCTTCTTTATATTTCTTATTCCTACTGCATCAGCAACTTCCTTTAATTCTATATCATTATTATTTATAAAGTCCTTAAGTTCACTTTGCTTTTGTGATACTTCATTTTCGCTATTTTGAATATCCCCGTTGAATATATCTTTGTAATCTGAATTGATTAGTGCTTCTTCCAATTTTTCTGTACTAGAATAAGTAACCTTTTTTTCTGTATCTCCCCGCAAAAATTTCTCTACCCTATTATCTTCCACCTCTTCTTCATACTGTTTAAAGGACGGGTCAACATCTACCCATACCTTTTCTCCACTAACTTTTCCTGCACCCCTGTATGAATCATATGGAACCAGCACCTTTACCCAGGCATGTTCTATTCTCAATTTAGTAATCTTGCCTTTTCCATTAATTCCATAATTAGTTGAGACTCCCAGCATTGACATTGCATTAACAGCTGCTTTTTCTGTCTTAACTCCAAGCCAGTTCATTGCCTTATTTATTTCAATATCAACATTGCCTGTTACAAACTTTGCTTCATATCCCTTATATCTTAATAATGCAATCAGTAACGCCGCCTGATCCAGATCATTTCCTGCTTTTTGCTCATATGTTCCTATGGCACCAAGTCTTAAACCGGTATACTGCCTATACTGAATATTGTTTCTGACATATTCATATATTTCTGCCGGTGTTTCCAATGAATCGGCTATTTTTTGTATACTTTCATTAATTTTAAGATATGACTCGTTGGCAGCTTCCGTAGAATCAGCACTATAATTTATGTAATTAGACTTAACCATCTGCTCACCAATTATTTTTTCTGATTCATACCCCGTTGCCATTCCATGAGCCTCATCGTTATTATCCACCTTTGGCTCATCATACTTTTGCATGTCTTCTATTTCAGATTTTATTGATGCAATCTCAACATTAACTTCTTTTTCCGAAACAGTACCTGATTTCATTTTTTCAGACAGCTTTTCAATTTTTTCTGAAACCCTGTTAAGACCATTCATTGCCAGTTTTTCATAGCTGTCGGCTCTTTTTATTATTTCTTCCGATGTTGTATTTTTCTTTGCGTTCTTAACTTCCTTTTTTACTGTTTCCTCTGTATCCTTTATTAGTTTTCCAAGATTATTCAGTGTGTCTTTTTGTTTTTCTCCCTCTGTTGAACCTTCTAATTCTTCCATCACTTGTGAAATATCGCTATATTTCTTTGCTGAAGCCACCCTTATCTGTGGTTTTTCCCCCTTCATCTCATTACATGCAATTGTCTTATCCGACTTACTTTCTCCCGGCAAAATGTCCGGTGCATAAGTAGATACTACCATTATTGCAACAATAAGTGACGCTGCTATTATTGTGTTATATAATTTATTTTTAAACATGCTTAATGACATTACTGTACCCCTTCTTGTTCTTTCCTGTTGTTTTTCTTCAATGCTACGCAAATGATAATTAAAGCTATACATTGTATCAGAATCATTATCCTAATATTATCCCTGGTAATAAAATCACCTGTTGTAGGACTTAATATGGACTTACCGTTTTCCATATATTTCGCTGACTCTGACTCTTTTTCTTCCTTAACACTTCTGTTATCTATACTTGCAACATTGTTTTTTGCTTTGTTACTATGATTTAAATCCGTCTTAGAACCACCCCTTTTATTGGCAGTTTCTTCTTTGTTTTTGTTATCTTTGACAGTATTTTTATCATCCTTACCCCTACCCGCATTTTTCTCTTTCACAAACACTGCCTTTATTCTTACGCCTTTATCCGGCATAACTATGTTTATTTGTGAACTATTTACCTGATTAATGTCCAATGATATATCTTCACTTACCCACTTATCAAATACATATCCCTTATTGGCTTTAGCATTTAAGGTGACTACTTTGTTCTTCTTGTATTCCCCACTTTTATCCTCTACATTTCCTCCTGTTCCTGCCGTAACTTTCAATATATATATGTGTTCCAAAATATCTATTCCTGCTACATCAAGGGCTGTCATTTCTCCATTAATCTCCGCCATATATATGGCAATATAACTTCCCTCTTCATAGCTCTTAGTTTTAACAGTTATCTTTTCACCAGCTTCGTTACTACCTGCAAGTTCCATCTCACCGTCAGTTATGTAAATTCTGTTGGCATCATCCTTATTGATTAATACAATTCTTGTATTTGTTTTTTTCTTTTCTAAATTGTTATAATCAGTTAAATTAATATCTGCCGTAATATCATCCCCAACATATACTCTATTGTCAGATAATGACATTTTTCCTGTGACCTGTCCCTTATTTTCATCCATTATTGTTTCTTCCGGTTTATTGTGGGACAATATACTGTTTCCTTCTTTTTTCTCGATTTTAACAGTGCTCTCATCCTCACTTTCATCTTCATTTTTTATATCCGGTATAGCTGAACTTTTATTGTTTGAAACACCAATTTTTATGTCATCTAAGTTAATTTCTATGTTCTCATCATTTTCATCAACGTAAGAAAATTTTATGTCTTTAATTAAATTTATATCTTTCTCAAAGAACATATTTGAAATGTCATATTTAATGTCTAAATTCCGGTCCTCCCCCACTCTTAAATAATTTCTATTGTAGATTACTGTTGTTGTACCATCTTCATTTTTTATCACTTCATCAGGTTTATTATCAAAACTTATTTTTGAAAATGGAATATCATTTTCCAGTGTCATGGAAAGTTTCACATTTCTTCCTGCCATTTTGAAAATATCTCCCAGTAATTCCCTAACACTACTGATAATTTCGCCGTTATCCTTTGAATTAACCCAGCGTCCTCCACCTACTTCTGTGATATACTCCATTGTTTCCCTTGCTTCTTCGATTTTTTCCATCGAATAATCATTTTCCAGATAAACACCATAAATATTAATATTCTTTCCTCTGATTTTGTCTTCATCAAGTGTCTTGCTATCTATCCCTTGACTTCTCGTTCCATCAGTAAATAAATATATTACCCTGTCTCTGTCATCTTCGTCAAAAAAACCTGAAAAATAATTTATGGCATAATACGTGAATGTTCCACCGTTCGGTTCTTTGCCATAGGCTCTCTCAAGCCCCCAATTTATTTCCTTTTCATTATTTGTAAAATCTCCAATGTATCTGTTCAAAGTAACATCAAACATTGCCACTCTGTCTTCCGGCTGCTTGTTATCTATTATTAATTTCGCACCATCTACCGCTTTCTTCCAATCCTCTTTTGACATGCTTCCGGAACTGTCAAGCATTATCATTATGTCCATTGGTTTTCTTTTAATTGTTTCCGATAAACCTTTTCCTGATAATGAAAAATCAACATTTATGTTGTCCGTTGTGGTGTCAATGAAGTTACTGCTAACCTTATAATCTATGTCAATTCTATTTTCGTCTGTGGATGAATATATCTTCACATAATTGTTTTTGGTCTTTTGCTCCACACCTTTTCTTAATATTTTCGTTTGAACCCTGACAATGGTTGTATCTTTTATATCCGGAACATATGTAAAATCATCAAAAATAACTTCCTTTAAATTCTCTCCACCAATTTTTTTATCTTCCGCCTTGTATAAAACCTTTTCATTGTCCCCAATAATACTTACCTCTGCGGTTATTTCATCACTTACATTTGACAAAACATATGCTGACGGCTGTATTATTATTTTTTTACCTGAATTAATTTTATATGCTTTTGGAGAAATATTACTATTAACAGATTGAACTTCAAATGTTTCTAATACTTCAACAGCCTTTAACCTGCTTGCTATAACCTCTCCTTTGATGTTATCAACTATTGAAACTAGAACTTCAAAAGTACCAATATTATTTTCTGTATTCCATAAATAGGTATTGTTCCCTTCTGTATTCAACATTTGTGAATAACCTTGTTTTCCTGATACAACAACAATTACCTTATAATTGTCCTTCATTCCAATAATATCAGGTGTTATTTTAACTTCTGAATAGGCGCCTATTCTTTCCTTATCAGAACTTATCTTTATTCCTTTTATTAATACATTACCTGTATTTAGCTTTCCGGCTGTTGCTTCATACTCATTTACCAAACTAATGTAAAGACTTGTAAGTTCTATATCTTCAAATAAACTGCCATCCTCAGCCAGTTCATTTGAGATAACTGAAATTCTGTTTAATGTATCATCATCATCCTCCGCCAGCGCCAGTGAACACATAAGTGAATTTTTCATTGTTTCCTCATCAGTTCCCCACAGTGTGTTATCTTTTTCGTTACTTTTTATGTACTCCCTGCATTTTTTTAATGTTTCTTTTCCTGCCTTGTTAAATGAAGCTGTATTTCCCTTAATAACCCTGTATACCAAAGCTGTAAGGTAACTGCTGGATTTTTCTCCCGAAAAAGCAAATCCGCCATCTTCATTTTGGCAAAGATTAAGATAATTTACGGCTTTAGTTATTTTTTCACTATTATCTTTTTCGCTTTTCTCCATACAATCCACTGCAAGAATGGTGTCTAAAACATCACTTTTATAATCTTTTGAAATTCCAAACCCGCCATCTTTATTTTGGAGCTCTGCAAACTCTATTTCTTCCTGATTTTTATTTACTAATTTATTATTTTGGGTAATTGCTAAGAATTTTCTGAATATGTCATCGTTACTTTTAGTTTCAGATTTTTTAAGCCATTGTAACGCCTTCTCTTTTTCATCTGCTAAGCTTTCCTCATAAGCTAAGTTTTCCAATATTTGGGATGTTTCATAAAGTTGAATGTTATCACCAAAACTTCCATCCCGGTTTTGTTCTTTTTTAATCCACTTAACTGACTGACATTTTAATCTGTCCATTTCAGCTAATGATATCGTTTCAATTGAAAAAGCACTTATATTTATGTTCATGACTGCCAGTTCCACAATCATCATAAATACAAGTGCGTGTGCTAAAAATTTTAATGCTTTGGTATTCATTGGATAAGTCCTCCCCTTTGTTTTTCGAATAAAAACATTATAGAATTTATAAAAACATTTTTCAAGCTTTTCCAGTAACTTTGTATAATACTTCCAATAATACCATATTATTACTATTACATTACAGGCAATTTAGCATAAAAAATATCCGGCAGGATTTCCTGCCGGATAAAAAAATCATATTATTTTATTATATCATCTGAAAACTTATTCAAAATAAACTGTTATCTTGTCTATTTCACCGTTTCTTACAGCTTCAGCCTTTTCTCCCACAATCTTTGGTTCTGTTGAAACAACTTCTCCATTGATTTCAATCTTAGATACCTTAGCTGCATCCTTTCCAAATGTATTCTTGCCTGTGTTATTTACATATGTAACATCACATGTTGAAAGCAATCTGAAGGTTGCCTTTCCTTCATCAAATAACCAGTTAGCAAGTTTTGGTTCAAAATTAAGAACTAACTTTCCATCTTCATATGTAAATACCTTGTCACCTATAAACATTTCAATCCACATAGAAATCATTTCTGTTGTAGAACCTGAAAGTCTTGCAACGAATCCTCTTCCATGAACATCCGGATTAGGGTTGGCACTTGATGCAAGGAAAGAAGAATTTTCTAATGTACTTCTTCCATACATATTCGGATCAAGGAACGGTATAAGTGCTCTTGTTATTGTGTCATAATATTCATCATATAAGCCTGCCTTAAGCATAGCAAGAATATATTTATATTCCATATGAAGGAATACATTTTCTCTCTCCTGCCATCCCGGTGTAAATGCACGGCAACGACCATTTTCCATGGAGCATCCTTCAATTGATGCAGATGTTTTATACATGGCAAGTTTCTTGTCATAAAGATCTGTTTTCTTTACCTTGTCGAACATATCTCTTGCTGTGTCAACATCAACATATCCCATCATTCTTGCAGGACCTTCAAGGAAATACGGAAGAGGAACCGCTTTAAATGCCTTAACCTTTGCCTTCTGTAATCCGTAATGACTAATAACCGGCTCACCATTTTCATCTACTACAGGTTCAAAATCTACGGCTTCATGAGTAAAGTATGTAGGAACAAGACCATTTCCAATTTCTACAGCCTTCTCAATACCCTTTTCAATCTTCTCTGCAAATGCTTCAAAAACTTCAACGATGTGTGCCTTAGATACTGAATCCTTATCTCCACTAAATTCCAGCTTAGTTGCAGCTCTGTAAGCTTCTCTCACTGATGCAACAGCATCCCAATATTCAAAGTCATTAAGGGTTCCTGCATTATATTTGTCCAGCTCTGCCTTAACTGCATCTAAATATTTTGATATTTCAACAGGCATTACTACAAATCCGTCACCACCGAAATTATCTGTAATAAACTTAACAAGTCTCTTCAGTTCAAAAGTTTCAGGTGTTCCTGAACCAAACAATCCCGGAAGTCCATTCATTGCATCGTTCCAGCCAGGCTTTCCACCTTCCATTTCAACACCAATTCCATCCACATCCATCTGGGCGAACTTGCTAAGTGCCAAAATAATCATCTTAACTGCAAGGGTTGTATGAACAGTCTTGCCGTCCTTTTCCTTTAACCAGTTAGTTGCCCACTTGTTAAATCCTTCTCTTGCAAGTTTCTCCTCATCTTCAACTTCCATGCCGTACTGACGTACATCACCTTTTTTGTTAATTACATATTTCTCATCTCTTGGAACAACATATGCAACGCTGTCATAGAATTTATATGTATCATCTCCAAACAGGAACTGATCCTTTTTGTCAGGGAATACTGATAAATAATTATCCACAAGATCCATATTATAATCCCAATGGTCACTCCAGTATCCTTCGCCAAAACCGGCTTCTATATTCTGATTGCAGTTATTTAAAATATTGGCAATAAATTCGCCATCATCTACTTTAAGATTTAACTGTAATCTTGCGATTGTATTGGAAATCTGTCCCGGTGTAAATTTACCTTCCACTATTTTAACAATGGCAGATGCATCACCATCAATGCTTTCCTTTACATATGCCTTAACTTCTTCCTCTTTTCCTTCAATAACATTGAAAAGACTTGGACGTACCTCTAACGGATTGTATCCGTCTGCCTGAACTAAACTAAAGAAAGTCTTTACGTTAAAGTCCCCAACATCTTTATTAAAGAACACGTCATTTCTTCTATTCTGTGAAACATCACGGAAGTTACCATTACCCTGAGAATAATACTCTGCAGCAATTGAGAAGAAATTATAATCTCTTTCAGGATCACCATGTTTACGGCTAAACAGGTGAATAATTGATTTATTTCCGTCTTTATTAAGTACATATGGATATCCTCCACGAAGGAAGTTATCTAAATAGCACTGCTCAATATACTGGTCAAACTTGCCTGCTGCAGTATGTGTTTTAACATCTGAAGTAAAGCTTTCAGCTAACTCTTCTGCTTCCACAAATTTGTCCTGTAAATATCCTTCTTTACAGAATGTGTCTATCTTTGCGTTAATCTGATCTACAGAACCTGCAAAGCCCATCATTGTATCAAAGGAGAATTCTTCTCCGTCATCTAACTGTGTCTTAAATGGTGTAAAACCACAAGGTACCTTGTTAGCAAAGCACTGTTCTTTTCCAAGAACATTATCAATGCCACCATCAATAAATCTTACCGGTGTCATAAGGGATAAATCATAACCAAACACTGTATCAACGTCGTAAATTACATCCTGTAATTTTCCGTCCTTAACTGTAAGATAATAATAACCACCCTCTACATCTGATACCTCAGCTGAATCCTTTGTTGAAGCTCTAAGTGTATAATAAGGAACTTTGTTATCAATATTTTTGATATATGCCCAGCTTTTAAATAAGTTTGACATTTCCTTAAATTCACCATTAGAAATACCATATGTAATAATCTTTGGAAGTCCGTCAATTATCTCTATGTTCTTTTTCTGTCCACTTATGTTTTTAATTGAAAACTGTCTTACTAATGCTCCAATGCTTTCGTTTGGTAAAACATAGTAATTAACTGTTATTTCAATTCCGTATTTTTCATTTCTTTCGATTACTTTAAAACTATTCTTATTCATACGAATCTGACGTTTTGCATCATCTTCATATTTGAAGAATGGTTCATAATATTCTCCGTCTATGGTTAAGAATGTTCTAAAGCCTTTTACTGTTGTATTTTCAAATGCTGTATTTGCTGAATTGAACTCCATAATGGCATTTCCCTTATTGTCAATACCAAAACTGTTCATTCCCTGACCTCTGTTGGTGTAAAAAGTCCACATTGGAATACCTTTCACACCTGCAAGACCAGGAAGAAAACTTGAGAATGCAGGTAATCTGTCATAATCATCAATTACAAAAGTCTTACCTTCAAGTCTGTAATTTTCCATTATAATCTCCTTACGAATATATCTATTTTTTACTTGTTACACTTTCCACATGAACTTCTGTAGACCATTTTTGGAGAAAGCTTAGTTACAGTACCACTCTTATCTCCCTCATCATTTAATAATCTGAAAAGTTCATTGGCACTGGCACTGCCCATTTCTGTAATCGGATTGTGAACTGTTGTAAGTGGAACTCCGTAATAAGCACTTAATGTGCTGTCATCATAACCTATTACGCTTACCTGTTCCGGAACTTTAATTCCCACATCCTGCAATGCCTGTATACATCCCCATGCCATTTCATCGTTGGCACAGAACATTGCGTCCGGCAGTTCTACACCGCTAGAAAGCAATGAGCGCATTTCACTATACGCTAAAGATTCCTCATAATAACCTCTTAAAACAATGTTTTCGTCTATAGGGAGATTGTTCTTTTCCATCATTTCAACGTAACCTTCGTAACGATGCTTGTCATCTCCCGATTCATTTCCATGCATATATCCGATTCTCTTGTGACCAAGTTTAATTAAGTGATCAACAGCCATTGTTGCACCTAACTTATCATCTGATAACACACCTGAAATATTTCTTCCTTTGCTGGCCCTGTCAAGGAATACCATAGGAATATTAACTGTAGCTATTCTCTTAACATAATCACCTGTTAAATCTTCATGATAGATAATTGCCCCTGCTACTCCTGATGCAATAATCATTCTATAGATTTCGTCCGGTGAGTTTCCGTTACTTACATAAATATTTAACATATAGTTATTTAATTTACACTGTAAGTGAACAGCCTGTATTAATACCTTATAGAAGTCTCCCTGCAAACTTGTTAAAAAGAGGCCTATTGTATTTTTTCTGTTAGACTTAAGTAATTTTGCATTCATATTTGGAATGTAATGCAATTTTTCTACTGCCAATAATACCTTCTGCTTTGTTTCCTCACTTACGATATCAGCTCTGTTAAAAACATTTGAAACTGTTGAGATTGCCACTCCTGCTTCCTTGGCAACATCTTTTATTGTAACCATACAATAACCTCCATTTTTTCTTTAAACATATTTTCTATCCGGCAAAGAGTTTTCCTTCTCTTCGCCGGACAAATCTTTTATTGTTTTACTGGTATACCCTTACATAGTCAACATACATATAATCCTGGTATGTTTGTCTTATTCCTGAATTTGTATTGTATTCATTAATCTTTGTCCAATACTTAGGTGTTACATTCCCACCAAGGACTCCACCTATAGCACAGTTAATGATAAGGTAGAAATCTTTATTATATGGCCATATTGCAGGAACGTTTACACCCTTTCCTGTAGCAACGTACATATCCGGATCATAAGTCCATGTTATTTTTCCGTCAAGGGTAAATGTAACTGAATCCGGTGTCCATACAATACCATATGTATGGTATGCACTTGTTGCATCCTTTACAATAGCATTTTTGTACTTATTTCCTGAACTTGTTGGCATTCCGTTAAACCTCTGACAATGGATAGACTGTGGTATGGTTGTTTTTGTTTCATCTTTAGTTGATTCAAAAACGTCTATCTCACCACACATCGGCCATTTTCCATATCCTAACATCCAGCCTGCTGCCCATGTTCCCTGACCTTTTGGTAATTTAGCTCTAAACTCAACTTTACCATACTTTAATGAATACATATCCTTAGTCCATATTTTAGTTGAATAATAACGATTAGGTACACATGATTTAGTTTCAGGATTATACTCAAACTGTGGCTTAATAATCAGATTTCCATCTTTTACTTCACTAAATCTCATTTGATAGTTCTGAAGTTCCTTGTTTCCGTATCCGCCGGCACCTGTTGCACCATTATTATTCCATTTTGTTGTGTCAAGCTCTGTTCCTTTAAATTCATCATTCCAAACCATCTTACGAACCTTATCGCTTACAACTCCTGAATATTTGGCACTGGTGTATATTTTCTTACCAACCTTTGAGTATGCCTTGACTTTAAAATAATATGTTTTGCCTACTGTTAAATTGTCAATTTTTGTTCTGCTTACATTACCAACTTTTACAGACTTAAAACCGCTTTTAGCGTTTGTGGAGTAATATACATAATAACCTGTTATATACCTGTTACCTGATTTTTCCCACATTACTTCAATACCCTTGTCTGAAGCATTTTTTGCCTTGTCAATTGTAATGTTTGGTGGTGTAACAGTTACAGGAACACTTTTCTTGCTTTTTCCAACTTTAACCACAATTTTACATGCTCCGGGTCTTTTGGCTGTTACTTTTCCCTTTTTAGTTACAGTTGCAATTTTCTTATTGCTTGATGTGAATTTTGCACCTTTTTGTTTTACCTTAATTGTTGTTTTTTTGCCTACGGTTAAAGCAATCTTCTTTCCGGACTTAATAGTTACTTTAGCACTTGCGTCTACCGGATTTACAGCAATAATCGTGGCTGCCATGGCTACTGCCATTACAATTGAAGTGATCTGCTTAAAAATCTTCATATTTTTTTGCCCTTTCATTAATATTAATATAGTTATGGGAAAGGTCACATGCATGACCTCTTCCCTGTTGCTTTATTCACCTGTAATACCGGTGTTTTCAATACCCTCGATAAACTGTTTCTGAACGAGAGCATATAATACTAATAATGGTGCTATTGCCATAAGTGTGGCTGCCATTCGGTTAGCTTCATTTACCACATTTCCCGTACCACTTGCAGCACCGTTATCAAACAATGCCAGTTTTCCAGGAAGTAATTCTAATGCATCACCCAACATAATATTTGTTGTGTAAGTTTCATTCCAGTTAAATACGAATGAAAACAGGAATACAACAAGTATAGTTGATATTGATAATCTGATTGCTACGTGATAGAACACCTTAAATGAGCCGGCTCCATCAATCATTGCTGCTTCATCTAATGATTTTGGAATCATGTTGAAGAAGTTATAAAATATCAAAATTAACATTGTGGAATAAGTTCCCTGGCCTAACAAAGCCATTAATATCTGAGGAATAGCTGTGTTAATCATCTTAATTCCAATTGCACTTTCTAATGTTCCAAATAACATAATTCTTGGAACTGTTAAAAGTGGAACCGGAAGAATGAATGCTAATATAAGCATTACAAACCAGAAATTATGTCCCTTAAATGTATATCTTGATAATGCAAATCCTGTCATTGCCGACACCGCTGTCTGTGCTATGGCAAGCACTGCTGAAAACAAAATCGAGTTAATCAGTGACGTTGGTATGTTAAGTGTTGATATTGCATTTTTAAAGTTATCCAGTGTAGCATGTTTAGGTATCCAGCTTATTGCCGGGTCAATTAAATCCTTAGATGTCATAATTGCTTTTGAAATCATCTCAAAAATCGGCTCTAAGAAAATAAATCCTATACATATAAGTACAAAATATATTGCTACTTTAGAGATAATTGCAACACCTTTTAATTTCTTTAATTTGGCAAAGTTGATTTTCTTTATAGCTGACAAATCAATTTTCTTTGCACTTGTATCTTTATTTGCCATATAACTTTGCCTCCTTTGCCTGATGTCTCTTTTGAGCTGCAAGTCTTCTCTTCTGCTGTTTGTCTAACTTCTTTAATTTCTTTTCCTGTCTCTTTCTCGCCTTTATATCCTTTGGCTTTCGCTCTCTGAATAATAAGAATACAATTCCTACGATAATCAAAACAATTACAGTGTATATCCATGCGTAGGTTGCCGCATAACCTAATCCGCTTCCCGTTTCACCGGTCTTTTCTTCAATCAGTTCATACAACGGGTTAATTGAATTAAACATACCAAGCTGAATAACTGTAAATATCGTGATAATAAGTCCAATCTGCTTTAACATCGGAATTGTTATCTTCCACATTATCTGCCATGCATTAGCAGAATCAATTCTTGCTGCTTCATAAATGCTTGTATTGATTTTCTGTAAACCGTTTATAAACAGTACAATAGGAATACCTGTAAACCATAAAATTATTGATAACTGGTCAAATATTCCTGCCAATGCTGATGCTAAAGCCGGTGAATAACTGTCAATAATCTGCATTATGAAAATGTTTGAATAAGCATTTGCCTTTTCCACTGCCGCATTGATTTTATCTGCTGCTGTTGCCTCTGCACTTTGAACCTGCATAATCTGTGTCATAACCGGTCCTGACATAATTACAACCGGAAGGAAATAAATTGTTCTAAGTATTCCCTTACCTGTAGTAATCTTGCAAAGGAGATAAGCAATGATAAATGATAATACTACTACAATAAATGTATACGGTACAATCATCTGTAAATACTTAATCAGTGCCGGAAGGAAATCCGTACTTCCTACAAAGGCTTCAATGTAATTGTTTATGCCTGTAAAATGGATTTCATATCCTAATGTTGTCTTTTTAACATTGTTAAAACTTAAGTAAATTGTAAATATGAACGGAAAAAGCGTAAATGCCAGAAATCCGATAATCCATGGAGCCATGAACATATAACCTGTTCTGTCCTGTCTCTGCTGATATGTACGCATTTTCTTTCTTTTCTTAGGTTTTGCCTGTGTCTTAGGAGTTGTTGCTGACTTAATCTTTTCTTCTGCCATTATTTAACACCTCCCTCTATAACTTTTGCACTCATGGCTGCTACTGTTGTATTTCCTACAGTAACATCTTCATCAGTGTAATTTATAACAATACTCTTTTGGCTGCCATCCTTTGAATAGCTGTTTTCTATTACACCATCCTGTAATACTTTTCTTCCATCCCAGTTGTATCCTGCAACCTGTGATAAAGGCTCGTTTACAACCTTATAAATATTCTGAATCAACTCTTCATACTGTTCAAACTCTGTTGAATAATAATCTGAAGATGTAGTTGATGCTAATAAGTAAGATGGCTGCTTAGTTAAAACAAATGACGGTGAAATGTTATAATCAATCATTCTTAACTGGTCTGTTGCTGAGTAGAATGAGAAGTTAGCATATGGTGCGTAAACTTCCATTGTACCGTGAAGTACCATTTGTAAGAATGGAACCGTATCAGTTTCGTAAACATACTGTGATGTTCCAACCGGTGACTGTAAATATCTGTCCGCATACTTCCATAAGTAAAGATTTGGATTTACAAGATTAACCTTTGTTCCTTTCTTTGTTATGTTTTCGAGTGTATCCTGATATAACTTTACAGCCTGAGATACTGTTGTTTCAGCTCCATCACTGTTATATGTGCTGATTAATACATTTGAAGCACCTTCTATTGTAAATGACGGGCTTAAATCTCCCAAATCATCATACAAATCCTGAATCCACTGTGCAGTCTTTTTAGGTGCTGCGTATCCGTATTCCGTTACCGGAACATTCTTTGGAAGAACTTCTGATTTATCCAGTTCAAGATACCGTGTATTCAAATGCTTTGCTGCATTGTTATAGTAACTTACCATATCTTCATTAATTGTAGTAAATTCTCTTGAGAATGAAATATCTACATTCTTCTTGTTAAAGTCTGACATAAGGCTTTCAAAAGCACCCTTCTTTCCAATTGAGCCAGAGAACTTAGTGCTGTTTGGTTTTGCCAGCGTCTGTCCGCCACTTTGCCATCCTATTAATCCTGAATTAATGTTGCTTATTCCATCATCTAAAATTTTGTCCAAGATACTTCTTACATCATCAACTGTTGTAACATCAACTTCCTGTGTTGAGAATACACCCTTCTTAGAATCTGACATAAGGAAGTCAATTCTAATTGGAATATTTCCATCTGCTGTTTTTTCAGTTAATGTTCCATTGTCAATTAAATGCTGTCTGTATGCCTTAGCCATTCCTGTATAGTCTGCTGCCGGCTTTCCGTCGCTGCCGTCACCACTTAAAAACTGATATGTCATTGATATATCAAACTTGTTTGGCTCATCCTGAGTCTTTCTGTATGACTCACCTGCCTGATTTATAACCTGATAAAATTCAGAGTTGAATTTGAAGCTAGGGTATGCATATGTATATCTTACTTCACCTTCTCCTGATGATGAAGGTGTTGCATTAATTGACATATATTCATCACCACTGTCCGCATAAGCTACAAATGCTGCCTGGGTTCCGTCACCATGGGAAATACCAAATACCGGCATTGTAGGATTCTTTACAGGAACTGTATCTCCTAATGAATCATAATATGTAAGCTGTGTTGCAGGGTCTTCCCCATAAACCTTACCTTTATAATCACTGAATTTTGTCTTGTTGTCTTCAAATCTTACCAATGCACCGCTTCCATCAGGAATTAATGCATAACCCGGTGTAATTTCTTTTCCCTTAAGAGTTACCCAGTCCTGCTCATCTTTGTCATATGCTAATGTTGCACCACCACTTGTTCCTAAGAACGGTGTAATAACAATGTTGCATATTTTATCAATGGCTTTTCCTGTAATTTCTTTATAAGGAATGTTGTATGTTATGTTTCCGTCATCTCCAAAAGTAATATATACATTAATGCCTAAATCTTCTTTCTCAATTTTAAATAAGCATTTTAATACATATTCACCTTTTTCCTTGTCTACTGCTTCAAGTCCTGAATTGCCTTCATCTTCATCATATGATGCTGATGAAACTCTTGAAGTCTTCATAGCCTTACCTGAGCCTGTGTAGTACTCAACAGTAAGAAGTGAGTTTGCATATGCACCATAACGGTCATTAGTAAAGGATGAATCCTTTGGTGTATTGGCAATTGTCTTTACGTCTGCCACACTAATTCCCAAATCATCTGCATAATCTTTAATTTCTGACGGGTCATTATCTTCCTTGGCACTGTTTACCACATCAAGAGCTTCTTCTATCTCTGATGGAAGTGCTATGTCAACACCTGTTTTCCAGATATAACCTGTGTTCTTGTTTTCAATTAAGATAATATCCCTGTCATCTCTGAAATAATATCTGTAATCTCCTTTTTCACAAAGAAGTTCATAAGCATTTGTTTTTTCAAGTCCCGATTCAACCTTTTCAGGAGCCGGTCTTGTATCTCTGTTTGTGTTAAGGAACGCAGCTGCTACCGCAACTCCAAGAGAAAGGACACATAAGAGACATACAACAAGTGCTGTTATTTTTAACTTTTTATATTTAGCGGCCTGTAACATTTCTTATAATCTCCTTTCCTACTGTTAATAAGAAGTCATACAACTGTTCCCACATGATAATAACTACCAGAACTACTATAGCTGCAATTAACATAAACACTGCTGTTATCAGTAAACTTACCACTGTATTTTTGAAATCATAATCATGTACAGTTGAAAGTCCCTCAAATATAACTGCTATGCTCCATACAAGTCCGATAATCATTATTACTGTAAGAATAAATGACTCATTATATGTCAATACATATGACATTCCGATAGTTGCCAACATGCATATCATAACCGGCATTAATCCGTAAGCCGGAATCATGTATACCTGTTTTAAGGTTCCGTCACCATCTGTAATTGATGTTACAAGATAGTTACATACAATAAAGAGAATCAATATTGCAAAGAAACCAACTACCACTGCTCCCATATCCATATCTTCAACCTTTGTATACTGGTAAATAAATCCTTTTGATGTCTGATACAGCATATATACACCGAAAAATACAATGTAAATAATTGTTGCTGCTATCATTGAGCCGTTTTTATGTACCCTTATATCATAGTATCTGTCAATAGGATGCTTTGCACATTTGAAAGCGTATCCGATTTCACCAATAACCGGTGTATTCTTTAATACCTTTCCTAATGCACGTTTCTTTTTCTTAATAATTTTATTCTTATCAATAAATCCAATAATAACCTTAAGTGCAATTAATATAATAAGAATAACAAGAACTGTGCCAAGCCATTTCTGAATTGACTTATTTCTTACTTCCCAGAATGCATCTGAATATCCGTCTCTGTTTCCGGCTATTTCAAAATGTTCCATTGCCTTATCATATTTTTCTGCATTGAAGTATGCCTTTGCTACACCATTGTGTGCTAAAACCGACATCTGGTTAAGCTGTAATACATAATTCCAATCTTTAAGTGCATCATCGTAATCACCGTTTTCGTATTCGTCTAATGCCTTAAATATTGTTGTTGCATATTCTGTAGGTGTGAAGGACTGTAAGAATCCTTTCTTTCCGTCAGCTGTCCAGATATTTCCGTCCCTATCTACTGCTATTGTAGTAAGGGATGAGAACAAACCTGAAATATCAGTATCCTCTGCCTGTTCACCTAATGAGAATATTACTTCTCCTGAGCTTGTGTATACCCAGATAAATCCTTTAGAATCACTTGCGTAAATAATTCCATTATCATCAGCAGTTACATCGGTAAAAGCATCTGAAGATATTATTGCACCATTAAACATATTTTTTCCGTTTGTACTATGTTTCTTTAAAAGGTCACCACCCTTTCCCATACAAACTGAGTAAGCTGTTCCTTTCTTATCAACATATACATTAGAGAATGTTGATGGCAAAGTGTTTAACGCTGCTGATTTTTTCTGCTGTTCTTTTGTATAAATAATTTTTAAGAACACCTGCTGTGGTGTTAATGTAGCTTTGTTTGAGGTAAAGTAACCTAAGAATTCCCCTGTATTAGCCAACTGAATAATTCCGGCATATACACCTTCTGATACGATGTATAAGTTATTTCCGCTATCTACTGTCACTTTACTAGGTTCGTAGTTTGTATCTGCAAAAATCGGTGCCGTTGGTCTGTCATATCTTCTTACATATTCAAAGTCTTTTGTGAATCTGAATACTGTTTTGGCTCCGGTATCTGCAACATATATTTCTCCTTCGTTTGTTCTAAAAATTCCCTTTGGAGTATCAAATCCCGTAAAATCTTTAGATTCAACTGTCTGTTTATTTATGACCTTTACAACTTTTTCTGTGTTTAAGTCAAAAATTACAATTCTTCTGTTTCCGGTGTCAACGATGTATGCCTGATTGTTATCATCAATAATCATGTCCTCCGGATCTGAAAGACCTAAGTCTGTTATGGTTCTGTCCGGCAGGTAAGCATCCTGTGTTCTTACCATCTCACTTTGGTCATCCATTGTATATGTATAACTGGTTGCCTGAGAAGCTGCCACAGGTAAAACTGCCATAACCGTAAATATCAATGCCAGAAACAGAGCCGATGATTTTTTCCATAATTTTCTCATTTATCTGCCTCCTTACTTGATACCTGAACTTGCCATTGTGTTCATAACCTTTGACTGCATGCATATGAAAATTATAAGGTTTGGTAAGAACAGGAATAAACTTGATGCTGCTACCATACCTGCTGCCGCCACCGCATTATTTACACCAATGGAGTTACAATAATATGTTAATGTTCTTAACGCTTCGTTTGTAATGTAGTTGTTTGATGTTTCAACGTTATTCCATACCTGCTGGAATGTAAGCACTACTGATGTTGCAAGAGCCGGCTTTGTAAGTGGAACAATTACCTTTCTTAAAATGGTAACATCTCCTGCACCGTCTACTACAGCTGCCTCAATAAGTGCATTCGGAATACCGTCAACAAACTGTTTTACAAGGAACAAACTTACAGGCATTGCAATAAGTGGAAGAACATGTGCAAACCATGTGTTGTATGCTCCGATTCTTACTATAATTAAGTATCTTGGAATAGCAACCGCTGTGGCTACAAACATAAGTGCCATCTGGTTGACTTCCCATAAAGCTCCCTTTAATTTGAACTTCTTTTTAGAGAAAACATACGCAGCCATAATTGTAATGATTATTCCAAGTACAACTGTTAAAAATGCTACTATAAATGAGTTCAAAAAATATCTTGACATTGGAATACCTGTTGCACCTGATAAGCTAAACAGGTTTTTAAAGTTATCCAATGTAGGATTTTGTACAAAAAGTGTAGGTGGGAATCTAAACAATTCTCCTAAAGGTTTAAATGCATTATTTATCATAAATATTACCGGAAGGATCATAAATATTGATAATGGTAATGCAACTACATGGAACTTAATCTGTCCACGGGAAAATCTTGTAGGATTAATTCTGTTACCTTGAAAATTTGCCATTTATGTATCCTCCTTTCTAATATTCTTCTTTTTCAGTAAATAATGTATTGGCTACCTTACTACATACCCATACGAGACATAACAGTGCAACAGATACTGCCGCCGCATAACCCATCTCGTATCTTACAAATGCGTAATCATCAATGTGGTTGGCTATCAGCTGTCCGGAATATCCCGGTGTCGGGTTTGCTCCTGCTAACTGTACACCAATCCAACCCATGTTAAATGCATTTACAATAGACATAACCGCACCGAATAACATCTGTGGTTTCATTGAAGGTATCGTAATGTATATAATTTCCTGGGCTCTGTTTTTGATACCGTCCACATAAGCCGCCTCGTATAGTTCCTGATCTATGTTCATAATACCTGATATCATAGATAAGAATCCGATACCCATTGAAGACCACAGGGATATAAATATCATAATTCCCATAAAGTAATCTGACGAAATCAACCACTGTATAGGCTGATTAATAAATCCAAGTTTCTGCAGCCATGCATTAGCAAGACCGTTTTGGTCACCTGAGAAGATTGTCTTCCAGATGTACTGAATCATAATCTGACCTGCCATAGAAGGTGTGTACATTGCCAGGGCATATAATGTTCTTGCCCTTGGTGTAACCTGTGCTAATATCCATGCCATTATAAATGACATAACGTATCCGCCTACACCTACTACTATGGCATATAACACTGTATTTGGAAGAACGTATTTCATAAATACTTCATCACCTGTGAGAAGTGTTACATAGTTAGTCATTCCTGCAAACTTTGGTGTATTAATAACGTCAAAGTAAGTGAATGATAAGCCTATGGCAATTATGATTGGTAATAAAATAAATGTAAAAAACAATAATCCGTACGGAAGTAAAAGTAAAAACGAATGAAAGCCTTCTGTCTGGTAAAACTTTTTACTGCTTCTTACTTTTACCTTTTTTGTAGCTACGGCTGTATTACTCATTCGAACTTACCTCCTCTCCCGGATCTGCTTTTGCCTTATCCTGATTTTCTTTTATCCAGTCATATCCCTGGAGTTTGAATTTCTTAACCATTTTTCCGTTTTCATCGTAATAGCCAAGTTCCTTCATTTTACGAACAATTTCTTTATTAACATCATTCTTTGCTTCATCTACTGCGACCTGACCTGCAGTACCGTCAAATACCATTGTTGTCCATATGTTAGAAATAGTTCTTTCCAGTAAATACTGTCCCGGTGTTCTTGTAACGTCTGTTACATAATTAATCTGTTCTGTAATAATCTTCTTGTCAGCTTCATCCATAGGGTTATTTTCCAATGCTGCCCTGTTAGCTGATAACCAGAAGAATGTCTTTCCATATGATGAGCGAAGTGTGTATGTATATTCTGTCTGAACGCTCTTACTTGTCCACCACTTAAGGAATTCCCATGCTTCCTGCTTTTTATCAGATGAGTTAAAGATTGCTCCACCTGTACCGTTTGCAACAAAAGTTCTGTTGACTGTTCCATCTTCCTGTTTTGTACCAAGATACTGTGAAATAGCCCATTTACCGTCTAATTCTTTTGCTCCGTTTTTAATAAGTGTGTAATCTTCCATTCCTACGATACCAATAGGTAATACTGAATATCTGAATGAGTTAAAGAATGTCTGCACTGATGTATCAAGAGAATACTTAGTAAACAAATCACCAAGTAACTGTAATCCCTTAACTGATTTCTTAGAATCAATACCTGTTGTAATCAGTCCGTTGTCATCCTGAGTGTACAGCTCTCCACCATTCTGTAATATCATTGGTGCTGTCTGATAGAACCACTTATAACCTGTTGTTCCTAAAGAAATGTTGTGATAGAAGTTCATTCCATATCTCTGTAATGTAGGAAGAATTTCAATTAAATCATCCCATGTATTAGGAACCTTTAACCCAAGGTTTTTAAATATATCCGTTCTGTAAACGATTGCATTAAAGTCTGTTGTTTCAGGTATAGCATACATTCCTTCATTATATACATATGATACAAATGAACCTGTAGGGAATCTTCTTGCTACAGTCCAGAAATCATCAAACTTAGTCAAGTCATATAAAGCACCACGGCTTGATAAATCAAATGGTACATATGACATAAGTCCCAATGCCACATCCGGTGTCTGGTCAGCTGCAATAGCCAGTGTCAGTTTGCTGACATCAGGCATTGTTGAAACCTTAACCTTAATATCTTTTCCGGTCTGTTTCTTATAATATGGAACAAACTCTGTATCTACCATCTTCTGAAGTAAGTCAACGTGAGTAATTGCTCTGTTTACCCAGATAGTAAGAGTTTTGCTGTCCTCTTTTGCTCCTGTTGCATATTTATCAGAAGTAAAAGTATTTACCAGTGATCTTACACCTGTCCACATTGAACTTGCCAATGATGGATTTGCACTTTTAATCTGATTCTTTTCTCCATAGATATAGATTCTGTCTAATGTAAATTCATTAGATGTTACCTCTGTTGTAAAGTTACTAAGTGAAACTAATATAGAGTTTTCAGCACCTGTTAAATCTTTAGTATGAAGTGCAATTTCATCAGGATATTTTTTCATTGTCTTAATAAATTGCTGTGCCTCATCAAGATATGCCAATATGGCACTTGAATTTCCATTTGGTGAATAATCCTGAAGCAAATATCTTATATGTTTAATAATTGTTTCGTAAGCATTAAGGTAATCAGAGATTTCCGGAATGTACTTTGTCATTTTCCAGTTTCTCTCTGTATCAACATCACTACCCGTAATTTTTGTAATTTCCAGCTGGAAATCTGTAAGATGCTGCTGTAAAAGAAGAGCATATCTGTATGCTTCCATTACCGGCTCATTTTCCTGCTTAATTGCGATAGTGTGTTTGCCTTCTGTTAAATAGAAATTGTAATTGTTTCCATCTTTGTCTGCCAATGTCACATTTTCATAGCCTGATGATACAGGTTCAAATGCGTAATTGTACATTTCCTCAAATGGAACTTCCCCATCTATTTTTATTGTTTCAAATGACTGGAATTCTTTCTTTCCATTGTCATAGTGGAATGCAATATTGTAATTTCCTGTTTTCTTTACATTAAATGTATATACAATTTCGTTACCTGCTGAATTCCACTGTAATGTATTTAACTTTTCGTGATCTATGTTGAATCTTGTAAGTGATGTATTTGTATCGGTTCCATACACAGCGTCTGTTGAATTTTTCTGTGTATAATAAACTGCATCAATTTCTAGCTGATCATCTTCCGCTGTTACTAACTCTGCATCCTGATGCTGTGCCGCATAGTCTTTATATGATGCAACATTTGTTTTTGCTTCCTGCGCCATTAACTTGCCAAGAGCTAATCCACCTGATGAAACATTTTCGATATTGATTTCATTTTCTCCCTTTTCTAAATAGAAACATAATGGTGTGCTTGATACATATGTATTGTTGTATAAGTATGTATTGGTCCATTTCTGTATTCTGTTCTGACTAGGTGCCATTTCATCACCATAGCTGTCTAAAGGAAAATCTTTCTTTTCGTCGCTTCCTACATATTTGTCAGTATCTACGTCTGTCCATAAAATAGGAAGTGCAATGGTATTCATTTCTGAATACTGCTGTTTTCCATTAATGGTAGCACTGACGGTGTAATCTGATAAGGACTCACCTACTGACATATAATCTATGTTTAAATAATATAATCCGGATTTTTCTACGGATACTTTATATTTGGCAACATCTGTATAGTCTAATTCCACCATGTCTGAATCATATTCTTTAACAGCTTCAGGCGTGGTGTCATCTGTGTTTTTCTTTTTCTCAGCGTAATATACCTTAGCATCTTTGCCGTTTTCTAAAACCGCCTGATGATTTCCCTCACCGATTTCTTTATTTGTCTTAATAAAGTCTGTATAGTAAACCTCTGTTTTTTCACCATCATCAAGGTACGCATTAGCCAATAAGTCATAAGCCTTTTGGACTTTATGATTATCTGCATCCTTTATGTAAGTTACTTTTGTACTAAATACAAACTGATTAAGGCATACAGCTGCAACAATGACACACACTATACCAATTATAATAGCAATAACTTTTCTTTTCATTGTTGTCCTTTCCTTTTTATAAAAGCGGAACTACGTTTTTGTAGTTCCGCAATTACTTATGTATTAATTATTAGTTACGATTATTTTAAGTCTGCGTCCTCAAATCCGTAATATTCTTTTAATGCATCTTTTAACTGTTTCTGTGCTGTCTGAATACGCTTGTTGCATGAATCATTCCAATCTGATAATCTTGACTTAACATTATCTGCCCAATCCTTATCAGTAAACCATGCTCCGGCAACATTTTCCTGTCCGCAGTTAATCCATTCGTAAAGTGTCTTTGTTGTGTCACCGTTTTCTGAAATTGTGCTAGTCCAGCATTTGTCAATGTAATCCCATGTCTTTCCTTCTTTCCAGATTTCAAGAACTTTCTGGAATCCTTCTTTATCAGCATATGCTTTATGAGCGTCAAGCTTGTTCCAGATTTCCATCTGTGCATCGTAATCATCACCTGAAACTACAGGGAATGTATCACCTGCTGCTGACTTAAGCTGACCATTGTCTGACCACTTCTGATCAAATATTGCCTGTCTTGCTGCTGTACTTGCTGTCCAGAATGAAGCAAATGTATATGTAACATCAAGTTTCTGTTTTTCTTCATCACTCCATTCAGATTTCTTGTCATCTAATGAATAGTTGTGAAGACAAATAGGATCCATAATTACCTTAATTGTATTTTCACAGTAGTCTGTTGATGGGTATGGGTAAATGTCCCAGTCAGCTGACTTAATATAAGCGTCGCTATCCTTTGCTGATTCATCAGCACCTGCTGTAAGGAACCAAGGATCTTCAAAGTTTACAAGAGATCTATTGTTTGTGAAGTAGTACCAGCTATATGCTGAACATTCTTTTACAATATCCTTTGTAATCTTTCCAGCACCTGCTGCAACGTCAATAGACTTTTCAGCCCATTTAGGGAAATACTTAAGAAGTGATTTTACTTCATCACTATTTAAGTCAATTTTGTTTTCTTCCTTAATCATCTTATTAATAGTTGTTGTTCCAAGGTTTACAATATCAACAGGTGTTCCCTTTGAACCCCAGAATGTTTTTCCATCCGCCTTTGAAACAAAACGTGTATATTCATCAATGCTCCAGTCAGGCTTTGGAACGTTAATATTGTTATCTTCTGCTAATGCCTTGTTAACCCAGATTCCACCAGGAATTGTGTATGATGGAAGTCCTGCCTGGAATCCATAATAGTTAAGATTGCTCATAAGTGTTTCGTTATACTTCTTATATGTTGCGTCATCCTTGTATACTGACAAATCAGCAACTAAACCTTTTTTAATGTCGTTTATTACGTTTGTTGATCCCCAAATATCAGGATACTTTTTGTACTTCGCCTGGAAGTTTTCCATTTCCTGTTCCCATGATGCTGTGTTGTACTGATCAGGGTCACCAACTTTTGACCATAAATTAATCTTAATGTTAGGGTATACAGTGTGGAACTTCTGAGCCACTGCGTATACCTGTGCTACGTTCTGAGCCACAATCTTGCTAGGGTCTGATAATTTCTTTCCTGCTGCGCTATCAGGATTTCCGATATCCTCATAGTATTCTCCATCACCGGACCATACCATAATAGATACTTCTCCCTTAGTGTCCTTTGCCAAACCTGTTGTAATGCCGAGATTGTCGCTGCCATCTCCGCCTTTCTTGCTCTCCTTAGAGCTTCCACAACCTGTTAATGCCATTGAAGCACCAAGTGTCAATGTTAATGTTAAAGCTAATGCTTTACGGCCTAATTTTTTCATTTTAATATCCTCCTTCATTTTGAAAAAATTTAATCACCTACATTAGAAACCACATAGTGATTTTCTTTAAAACGATTTTATCACAAGAATATGTACAAATCAACAGTAAAAAACGATTTTACAATATTTTTTATTGTAATATTTTAACAACGGATTGAAAACGCCTTTCATAATTTTTTACTATATTTTCTAATATAATTTTGTATACTTATCAATAATCACAATATTTAGTGAAACGTTTTCACTAAAACACCCTATTTGGTGGCTAAAGATTTATTTTTTTCATGAAGTGTCTTATTCATTAATTTCTATTTTTCCGATAAATAAAAAAAGCAGCCACCAACTAAAAGTCAATGACCACTCTTTTCAGATAAATATTTTATTTTAATTAAGCTTCTTTTCTTTTTCTTGAAAAGACAACGATAACTGCTGCTGCTGCGATAGCTGCTACTGCACAAGCGTAAGGTCCGAAATCTCCGGTTGCTACTGTTGTTGTATTTGTAGCAGGCTGTGTTGTATTGCCACCATTGTTGTTCTGCTGATTGTCATTTGCTGCTGCAGGTGCTGCTAATGAATAATCTGTACATGTGATTACTGTAGCCTTTGCAGCCATATCTCCATCACCGTCTGAAATAGCTGACTTTCCGCCTTCAGCCCATGTGTACAAATCTTTTTCATCATCTCTGTCACCAAAATCTCCACCTAATCCAAAGTAAATTGAATTAGCATCACATTTAGCTGTAAATGTTTCATCAACTGTTACTGCCTGATTTTTTGGTAACTTAACCCATTTAGCAAATGCAATATTTTCCTTAGTTGCAATCTTAATTACAACCCATTTGTCCATCTTAGTTGATTTCAATGTACACTTTAATGTATACTGCTCACCTTTTTTAATATCAACTTTTCCTTTGCCATCCTGGAATACCTGGTATCCCCAAACACCACCCCAACCGATAGCGTCCATGTTAGCTGTCCAGCCTGTAGCTGAATTTTCCTTAAATGAACCTTCTGATGCTTCGTACCATACATTACCTTCTGAGAAACCTATGTAATGTCCCCAGGTACCTGCTGCGAAACAACTTGCGCTCATACCTACAGTTAATGCAACTGTAGCTGCTACTGCCGCAATTCTTTTTAATACTTTCATTTTATTTCCTCCTTTATTCAGATAAATATACCCGATATACTGTGAGTATAGCACGAAGAATACCGTAGTTCAATAAATAAAATCATTTTTATTATCCTTTCTAACAATTTTTACAATCTTTTATGTCTTATTCTGTACATTGTCAACAAAGTTGTTGTTTCTGCAATTTTAAACTTTTTCCCTTTGCATATTCATTTTTACCTATAAATATGTTACTATGTTTAAGGCTGTTTTTTAATAGTTTTATCATAATATGAAATCGGTTATTTTTATCTGATTTACATTAAATATAGGAGGTTATTATGATTCGTCTTATAGGAGTTTTTTTATTCCTTGTGGTTTACTTTATTATATCGTTACCAATACAGTTAGCTGAACTTATTATTCAAAAATTTAATATGGATATAAGAAATAAAAGCAGTCTTTCTTTTGTACAATGGGGATTGAAATGTGTAATGTTTATTTCAGGAGTAAAACTTGAAGTTACGGGATATGAGAATATTCCTAAGGATACTCCTGTTTTGTTTGTAGGAAATCACAACAGTTTTTACGATATTATTGTTACTTATCCGTTGATGGAACGACCAACAGGATTTGTTGCAAAAAAGGAAATAAAAAAAGTACCATTTCTTAGCTGGTGGATGTATTTTGTAAATTGCATCTTTTTAGACAGAAGTGATCCAAGAGCCGGGCTTAAATCTGTTTTAGATGCGGCAGGTCTTATTAAAAAGGGCATTTCTGTATTTTTGTTTCCTGAGGGAACCCGTTCAAAAGACGGAAATATGCTGGAATTTAAGGACGGTGGTTTTAAAATTGCTACTAAATCAAAGTGTCCCATTGTTCCTGTAGGAATAACAGGTTCTGCAGATGTTTTTGAGAATCATTTTCCTCTTATTAAATCAACTAAAGTAACTGTAACCTTTGCCGAGCCTATTTATACCGCTGATTTATCCAGGGAAGAAACCAAAGGACTTTCCGCAAGGGTTAAAGGAGAAATTCAAAATATTATTTCTAAATAATAACTTTTTGTTTTTTTGATGTTTAAAAAATTTTATGTCAATGGGGGTAAGCCATGGGCTTTGACCAATGAAAATTTTACTTTTAACCCTCTCATCTTAATATTTTATTGTAAATTTTTCTGTTAAATGATAGAATAACACAAGAGACAAAAAAGTGGAGGTACATAATGAATATTTTAAACAATATTTCACCAATTATGGCACTTAGCGGACTGACAATCGGACTTATTGTGGTGGTTGCAGTTTTGTTAGTAGCTGTTATTGTTCTTTATTTTATAGGTCGTAAAGCCGAAAAGAAACAGGCAGAGCAGGAAAAGACCATGAAAGAAAATGCTCAGACAGTCAGCCTGTTTGTTATTGATAAGAAGAAGTTAAAACTTAAGGATTCAGGACTTCCGAGTATCGTTCTTGAGCAGACACCTAAGTATGCCAGACGTGCAAAGGTTCCTATTGTAAAAGTTAAGGCAGGTCCAAGAGTTATGAATCTGATTGCAGATGCAAAGATTTACGATCAGATTTTACCAAAGCAGGAAATTAAAGCTACTGTCAGTGGTATTTATATCACTTCATTTAAAAGAATACGTGGTCCTATCTACGAACCGCCAAAAAAGAAGAAACATTTTTGGCAAAAAAGTAAATAAGACAGCACATAAAAAAAGTCCCGATACACCGGGACTTTTTTTATGCATTTTTTAGTTTCTAAGCTGTCTGCCTCTCGGCAAGCTGCCTCTTTAATTCCTCTATTTCTTTTTCATATCTTCTACGTTCTTTTTCTATTTGACTTTGCTTTTCGTCCAGCTTCTCCTGCATCCTTTTGCGTTCAGCTTCTCCTCTTGCTTCTCCTAATGCTTCCCCACTCATTCTTGCATCCCTCATCATGTCATCAATTGCCTTACACATATCCTGCTTTTCCTCCTTCTCTTCAATCTTTATGTTAATGTTTGCACATTCCCTGATTACCACCATGGCACCCCCTTCTTTTAATATTTCGAGATATATACTATTAGTTTTTTTAATTTCTTTATAGTATACACCGGATATAAAAAAAATACAATAGTGAGGATTAGAATCCACTTGCAATCCTCACATCGCAGTATCTTTATTACATCTTATATTTATTATAGTATATATTATTTGTTGTGTTGTCAAGCCGTTTTTTAAATTATACATATTTTTTGTGTTTTCTTTGAATAGTTACCGGAAAATGTAAATTTCACCTACACCCGGCTTAAATCAATTTCAATTTCACTGTCCGATATTTTACTGTTGTTGGCATATAATTCATATGCAATTTTCAAATTAATTTTGTCTTTTTCTTCAACCACATTAATATCCTTAGTCAAAACCTCCATAAGTAAGTCACCATATGGCGTGCTGTGCAGTGCCTGATTGTTCTTCCCTTTTTCAAAAATCATTTTTCCACTCATGAATCCTGACCTTTTAACCTCTGCAAAGGAATCGTTAAACTTAATTATATTCTTTGTTTTCACTCCGGTTTCATCATCAATGTCCTCATAAGTTACATAATGCTTGTTATTTCTTGTATAATATTTTCCCGGAGTTACGGTTTCAACGCTGTCTCCTGTTTCTTCCACTATCTGAAGTCCCTTTACTTTTACTATTACCTTGCTATTTACCATCCTAGTATTCCTCTATATTTATCTGATTTGCCTCGTCCACATCAAAAGGCATAATTGAATCTGCAAAACTTTCAAACCTGTCAGCAGCATCGCTTACATAAAAGTCACATGTAGGGTTAGCATTAATATCTGCTCTTATTCCATGCTGGGTTAAAAGCTCCCCTAAGCTAATGGCTGTCTCATAGGCAGGATTTACCAAATTAACATCCGGGCCCATTATTTTTCCTATGGTACTTCTTAAAAGAGGATAATGGGTACAGCCTAAAATAAGACTGTCTATGTTTTGTTCCTTAAGTTCGTCTAAATATCTTCTTGCAATCTCATCCGTCACTTCGTCATGAAGCATTCCCTCTTCTACCAAAGGGCAAAACAAAGGACACGCCTTTCCTATAACAATTATTTCAGGGTCAATGCTTCTTATATATTCAGTATATAATTTACTTTTAATGGTTCCTTCCGTTCCAATAATACCAATACGCTTGTTTTTGGTAGTTTCTATGGCAGCAATTGCTCCCGGTTTTACCACACCTATAACAGGTATATCTAATTCCTTCTCTATGGTATCAAGGGCAAATGCACTTGCAGTATTACATGCAACAACAATTGCCTTTACATCCTTTGTTCTCAGAAAATGTACTATCTGCCTTGAATATCTGATAATTGTATTTTTGGATTTACTTCCATAAGGAACTCTGGCGGTATCTCCAAAATATACAATGCTTTCATTAGGAAGTTGTCTTGTAATTTCCCTTGCTACCGTAAGTCCGCCCACACCTGAATCAAAAACTCCTATAGGTGCGTTATTATTTATTAATTCCATAATACATTTCCTCCTATACTTTGATATATTTTACCTTTTATCCCCCGTTATTTCAATAGAATTAAAAGCATTTGTATAAAAAGATTATAAGAGGCAATACTCTAAATACAACCACTAAAGTAAGAGACAAAAATTAACTATGTTTATTAAAAAAAATGTTTCCGACACTTAGCCCTCCACCAAAGGGTGGGGCAATACATATTCTATAAGGAGATTGAACAATGAGAAATAAAAGAATGTTTTTAAGTTTTATAATTTTTATTGCAGGTATTGTAATGTTTAACTTTTACAAAAGTTCTGAAACTGCTGCTACGGTAAAGGCCCTGTCTGAAGGTGCCATACGCTTCCATGTCCGTGCCAACAGTGATTCCCAAGATGACCAGGCCCTAAAGATGGAGGTAAAAGAAAAAGTAGTTGACTACATATATAAAAATACAAAAACCTTAAATACCCTTTCCGAAGCAAAGGATTTTATACTAAAAAACGATAATAAAATAAAAAAGCTGGCAACTGAGACTATCCGAAATTCAGGATATGATTACTCAGTATCTTCCAGCTTTGGAATGCAGGATTTTCCTGTTAAAACCTATGGTGATGTTACCTTTCCTAAAGGCCGCTACACATCATATACCATTTATATAGGAGAAGGCATAGGGCATAACTGGTGGTGCGTGTTGTATCCCCCATTATGCTTCGTAGATGCCTCCACCGGGGTAGTTCCTAACTCATCTAAAAAAATGCTTAAGGAATCCCTTACGGAAAAAGAGTATGACACCGTAGTTCAGTATCGTTTTAAATATCTTACCTTTTTAAACAACTTTATCAATTAATAAATTCCGTTAAGTAAAGCTGTTCCGTAAGATTGTTCTGCGTTAAATTTTCCATAACCTTTTCTGCCTTTTCAATATTATCAAAAAGTCCAAATACTGTAGGACCGCTTCCACTCATTATGGAATTTAAGGCACCTCCATTAATCATTATATCTTTTATTTGAGATATAACAGGATATTCAGGCACTGTCACGTCCTCCATTACATTATATAAAAGCTTTGACAGTGCGTACAAATCCTTGTTTCTAATGGCATCCGCCATTTTTTCAATATCCGGGCGTTTCTCAATTGAATCCGGCTTTATATGTCCATAAACATATGCTGTAGATACGGAAACCGGAGGTTTTGCTATTATAACATGGCACTTCGGTGGTGCCGGCAGTGGTGTTAATATTTCTCCAATACCTCTGGCAATAGCCGTTCCACCTATTATGCAGTAAGGGACATCTGCCCCGAGCTTTACTCCTCTTTCCATTAGTGCCTTTTCATCTAAATTGAGCTTAAACATCTCATTAATTCCCTTAAGGGTAGCTGCACAGTCTGCGCTACCTCCTGCCATTCCTCCGGCAATAGGAATTCTTTTGTTAATTCTGATTTCAATTCCATCATTGATTCCAAATTCGTCAAATAACATCCTTGCTGCCATATAAGCCAGATTTCCCTTTTCATTTGACAAAACTTCTTTATCTGTAGTTACCTTTATTTCACCATTTTTTTCTGTTTTAGTTATAATAATATCGTCGTAAACATTTACCGTCTGCATAATCATGTCAAGGTCATGATATCCGTCAGGTCTTTTTCTTATAACATCTAATCCTAAATTAATCTTTCCATAGGCTTTTAATTCTATCTTATCTGACAACTTCCGTTCCTCCAAAAACTATATTCTCTTAAAGTATACTTTTTTTAACTGTTATTGACAAGATTTAATCAACAACAGTCTGTCACCCTTTTTGATATGGTCAGTCTTTAATTCATTTACCTCCATAATTTTATCAATGGTAGTGAAATTCTCCTTTGCCAGCTTCCACAATGTATCCCCTGACTGAACCACATACCCTCTCATAAGTGGTGCTGCATTTACCTTTTCCAAATCTATGGATTCTTCTTTTATTTCAGTTATAAGAGCTTTTCGCTCCTCCCTAAAGGCCATTACCTCCATAGCCACTGTGAGCTTTATTTCCACCTCATCTGTGCCTGTCATGTTGCCACTTATCTGCTCCGTCCACCAGTTTACATAATATTTATCATCATTAGTTATTCCCTCTGCATCTATTCTGTGTTCAAAATCCATTTCTGCTGACTTGCAACATATTGGATTACTGTCTTCAGAGGATATATACATAACCCATGCCTTTATTTTCCCAATAGCCTTTAAGCCATTGTCACTAACTACAATATTTTCAATTTTAATGTCTGCACTATTTCCACATATTTGTAAAATATGTCCCTTGTCGCTGTCTACCTTTATTTTCACTACATTTTTCGTTCTTGAAGCATTTTTTACAAGAAGTCTTTCACATACCTGTTCTGTTTTTATTGGAACGAGATTAATTTCCGGTGCGTACACATCCTCTAACACATCTACCGGCTTTTCCTCATAAATCTTAATGTTCATTTTCAGCAATGCATTAATGTTAATTTCCCGCATTTCATTATCCTGATTCATTTCTGCATCTACCGTAATATTATGAAGCTTTGATGTTATGTAGGAAATTAAATCTTCTCCCGCTTCATTTATTTCCAAAGTTCCACCAAAGTTAACGGTGGTATCTATCCACTGGATTGGAGCACTTTCTTCCTCCGGACTATATAGCAAAAATACCCCCAGTTCTCCGGTAACAAGTACGGCACTATCCGTCATTTTTTCATTAATGTTTTTTATCCTTACATCCTTCCACAGTATTCTTTCAATAGGTGGTTTAGATGAAGGAACCGACAGCTGTTCGTGGATTCTTAAATTATCTGATTTGTCTGCCACAATGGATATTCCGTCAATATGACTGTATTTAGTCATCATGTTTTCCCTGTCTGCTCCTGTCACTGCCTCCACATCTTCTAATTTTTCCACTGTAACATATGCCATTATCTGTATTTTATATATGTAACTTCTATTATCAATCATTTTGACAGAAGATGACATAACCATTAGTTTTACATTTGCATTTCCATCTTCATCTATATCCTGGGCTTTTATAATTTCCTCAAAAGGGATTTCCCCTTCTAACCCATTTACCCTGCCATCATCAGCCCCATAGTAAAGCATCTGATAATTTATTGTTCCATTAATAACAATCTGATTATTTCTCACGGAAACATTATCAACTGTGGCTGTCTCACTTTGATTAATAATGGTTCCTACTTCCGGATATGCCTCTGTAACCCTCTCTTCGTGGTTTACATAAAAAGTTTTCGCCTCGTTTTTTAATATTTTACTCATATGAATATTGCTTTTTATTAATTCCATAACTGCCCCCTGACTTTACTATATTCTGTATACCTTCTATAACATATGAACAACCTGATATATTTATTCTACTTTTTAATTGTCGGTAAATATCACGTTTTTGTCACTGTATTTTATTTTAATTACAATAACCGGGTATGTTTTTGTTTCGTTATTGGTGTATTTCTTTGGTCCCAAAAACTCCGTTCTAACAAAAATTGCATTTGAGCTTTCAAATAGTTTCTTTACGGTAATGCTGTACCCTTCATACTTTTGTTTTCCATAACCAATTATAATGTAAGTGTACTTATCATCTGAATATGTTACCTTAAACTCCTTTTCCTTACGTTCCTCTATTATTTGTTTTACCTCCTGTGGCACCTCTGCTTCCGTCACTACAGTAAAATCTATATCCTTTATTTTTTTTCTGTTTATTTTCTGAATACCGCATGAAGACGTTACTACTATGCATATAATAAGAATTAAAATCAGTCCTGTTTTATTTTTCAGCATAATAAATACACCACAATATATCTTTATTAAAATATATTATGGTGTATTTTATTTATGCCCTGTTTTTAAATATTAAAGCATTGAATTTACTAAATTAATCATGTATTCGCCAAGTTCCTTATCCTTCGCTTCTGCATCTGCAAAATCCTTACCCTTAACTCCATAGTAGAATTTAAGTTTTGGTTCAGTACCTGATGGTCTTACACAAACCCATGCACTGTCACTTAAATCATAGTAAAGAACATTTGACTTTGGAAGTCCTGTACCTGTAACTTCTCCTGTTTCCATGTTTTTAACTGTGTCAAGTTTGTAGTCTCTTGCTGAAAGAACTTTATAGCCGGCAATTTCTGTAGGAACATTCTCACGAAGCTTCTCAATTGTATTCTTAATCTTTTCAATTCCTTCCTTGCCCTTTAATGTAATAGACTGAACACCGTCACTCCAGTATCCGTATCTCTCATACATTTCAATCATCTTATCCCAAAGAGACATTCCCTTTGTCTTGTAGTAAGCTACAGCCTCGCAAAGTGCCATAGTAGCTACTACTGCATCCTTATCTCTTGCATGTGTTCCAATAAGACATCCGTAGCTTTCCTCAAAACCGAAAGCATAATGACCTTTCTTAGTGGTTTCAAAGTTAAGAATCTGCTCTCCAATATATTTAAATCCTGTAAGAACCTCAATAAGTCTTACGTTGTAATATTTTGCAATATCATTTGCAAGATTTGTTGTAACTATAGTTTTAATTAATGCTGCATCATCAGGAAGCTGTCCTGCTTCTTTCATCTGACTGATTTCATATTCTGCCAATAAGCATCCTGACATGTTACCTGTAAGTACATGATATTCTCCTGTCTTATCATCTCTTACATATACACCAAGTCTGTCAGCATCAGGGTCTGTGGCCAACAAAATATCTGCATTAATTTCATTTCCCATTTTAACTGCTAACTCAAAGGCTTCTTTTGATTCAGGATTTGGATAACTTACTGTAGGGAAATCTCCGTCAGGAAGTTCCTGCTCCTTAACAACATATACATTTTCAAATCCTAATTCCTTAAGAACTCTTCTTACCGGAATATTTCCTGTTCCGTGAAGTGGAGTGTAAACAATCTTAATGTCCTTCTGCATTGCATCAATGGCATCCTGATGTTTAACCTGTGACTTAAGAGCTGCTATGTACTTGTCATCTACTTCTTTTCCAATCTGAACATAGAGACCTTCCTTAACTGCTTCATCCTTATCCATTGTCTTTACAAGGCTATAATCACTAATGGCTGAAACAGCATCCATAATACCTGTGTCGTGAGGTGGTGTAATCTGTGCTCCATCCTCCCAGTAAACTTTATATCCGTTGTATTCTGCCGGGTTATGGCTGGCAGTAACATTAATACCTGCTATACATCCTAATTCCCTAACTGCAAATGAAAGCTCCGGTGTAGGTCTTAATGAATCAAATACATAAGCCTTTATTCCGTTTGCATTAAGGCAAAGTGCAGCTTCATCTGCAAATTCCGGTGACATATGTCTTGAATCAAAAGCAATTGCAACACCTTTGTCCTGACCATTCATCTTTATAATATAATTTGCAAGCCCCTGTGTAGCCTTTCTTACAGTGTAAATATTCATTCTGTTAGTTCCAGCGCCTATAACTCCTCTAAGTCCTGCTGTACCAAATTCAAGTTCAGTGTAAAATCTGTCTTCGATTTCCTTTTCATCACCTTCAATTGCCTTTAATTCAGCTTTTGTTCCCTCGTCAAAGTATGGACTTTCCAGCCAGTTATTATATAACTCTCTGTAACTCATAGTAAACCTCCATTAAATTTATGCTATAAGTATTTTAATACAAACTAACCCCAAATAAAAGACCAAATATATTTTTTTACATATTTTCTATAAATTTGTGTCTTAGGTTTTCCTGTTTTAGAAATTGTGTCAGTTTTTCCTCGTTTTTCTCCGAATACCACGCCTTGTTAGAGTTGTAATAGTAATTAATTATTTTCCAAAACTTTTCCGGATAACTTAGCATGATTTTAAGAATGGTATATTCTTCACTATTTAATGGATTAATTTGGTTATATTCTTCCATGATTTTGTTTCCAAGAGAGATGTTCCAGTTGTTCTTTTCCATTACCTTTCTAAGCCAGTCGTATAAATCCTGAAGCTGAGGTGCGTAATTAATTTTTGACATGTTCACCATAATTATTCCTTCCCCATCAAATAAAATATTATGGTGGTTGTAGCACCCGTGATTTATTGTCTTCATTAAAACTGCCTCTTCAAACCTTGAGGCATAGGTGGATTTTAATAAGTTTTCCGTAGCAATAACAGCCTGTTTTTTGTACTCATCCATTATATCCTGTAGAGACATTTCAAAGAAATTCTTGTTTTTCCTCTTCTTTATGTAATTTTTTATGGTAGTAATTTCCCTGTTGTGCCTTTCAAAAACCTGTTCCATGTTTTTTCCCGGATGAAATGCCCTGACATCCTTTAATAGTTCCCTGTTATCCCTTAATATGTTATGAAAGGCTGCCAGTTTTTTTGTTCCTGCTAATATGCTACCTTCATTATTTACATTACATTCCTCTGCATTAAACCATTTTTTTAATATATATGTATAGCCGTCCTCGCTAATGGTAACATAATTTCCCTCATTATTTTCTATTACACAATCACATATAAAACCCTTGTCTTCCATATAGTTGTACAAAATTTTCATTGCCACCATTTTTTCATTACTGTTATTGTATTCCTGAAGAATATATTTTTCCTTTTCCACATTACACCCGTAATTTCCCTTTATTCTGTAGGTACTATTTATTTTAAGGTTGTATTGGTCAAATACCGTCAATGCTTTTTCATTCATAAAAAACCTCCTCTTTAAATGGGTAACGTCCCTCCCTATGGTGGAGAACCGGTCATTTAAAGATATGAGGTTTTCTTACTTATTAGAACATTTTTGACGCAATATTAAGGAGTGTTTCTCTTTCATTTAACTGAGGATTGTCTAACACCTTTGCCAAGAGTTCATCTAACACTGTTCCTATTATTTCTCCCTTAGGACAGCCTATTTCAATCAGGTCTTTTCCTGACACAGCCATCTCTGCCTTACATGTACATATGTTATTGTCCATAATGTATTTAAACTGCTGACAGGTATAAAGATATTTATCAAATCCCTTTTTTCTTCCGTAATCGCTTTTTCCCTGAAAATCTGCATATGCCAGTTGGAGATACTGTTCATAAATATCCTTCCCGATTTTATGAACGCTCCATCTTACGGAAGCAGGACTCATTTCCCCGGAAGCAGTTCTGTCATCGTGACATTCAACTAAACGGGTAACAAGCTTTATGGTTTTATTATCCATTTTCAGCCTTTTCATAATTTCAGGTACCATAAGGCTTCCCACCTTGGCATGACCATAAAAATGAACCAGGTTATTATCCTTTTTGTCCATTGTCATGGAATCAGGTTTTCCTACATCATGTAAAAGTGCCGCCCATCTCATAACCTTTGTGTCAGGGACATTTTCCATTACCTTAATGGTATGTTCCCCTACGTTGTACATATGATATGGTGTGTTTTGAGGGCATTCCATCATTCTGTCAAATTCCGGCAAAACCACTTTGGTAATTCCTGCTTTATAGGCTGTAATCAGCTTATCAGGGTGATTAGAAGTAATTAGTTTTTCTAATTCTACCCGGATTCTTTCTGCACTGATATTTTTTAAAGTATCTGACAAATCCTTAGCTGCTGCTAAAGTCTTATCTTCTATATCAAATCCCAGTTGGGCTGAAAATCTTACGGCACGTAAAATTCTAAGGGCATCTTCACCAAATCTCTCTTCTGCCACCCCTACACACTTTATAATCTTTTTTTCTATGTCTCCTATTCCGTCAAAGGCATCCACCAGCCCTACTGTGGGATTATATGCCATGGCATTAATTGTGAAATCTCTTCTTTTTAAATCCTCTATCAGATTAGAGGTAAATTCCACAGTGTCAGGATGTCTGCTGTCATTGTATTCGCCATCAATACGGTATGTGGTTACCTCATACCCCACTCTGCTCATCATTACCGTAACTGTTCCATGCTGTATTCCCGTATCAAGGGTTTTGTTAAATAACGCTTTTACCTGCTGAGGCAGAGCCGACGTTGTAATGTCCCAGTCCTGAGGCTGTCTGCCTAAAATGGTATCCCTTATACAACCGCCAACTGCAAATGCCTCATAACCGTTTTTTTCCAAAATAGTTATTATCATTTTTACACTTTTTGGAATCTCTATATTAAAATCTTTTCTTACTTTATAATCATTCATTAATTTCTGTCCTTCTTTTATGTGATGTAAGTTTTAAAAGTATTAATTAAGTCTGTTTACAATGCCTTGTTCATTATATCGAGGGCTTTCTTTAACTTGTCCTCTGACACGGCAGAGTAGTTTATTATGAATTTATGATTAAACTCCTCTAATTTATTATAGCAGTAATCTGACACACCGGATATGTTTATATTATTTTCCCGTAAAACTGCCTTAAAGCTTTCGTCATCTATGTCCTTTTTGATTCCCAAAATAAAATGAAGTCCTGCATTTTCTTCTTCTATGGTAACCTTTTCATAAATATCCGACTGCTTTATGGCACCAATTATTTTGTTTCTGTATTCCCTATAATAATTTCTCATTCTGTTAATGTGCCTCTCGTAGTAACCCTTGGAAATAAAATTTGCCAGTGTGTACTGCTCAAATCCCGACACCGTTCCGGAATAAAATCCCAATTTTTTATGATACAAATCCATTAATTCATCCGGCAGTACCATATAGGCAATTCTAATGGAAGGAGCCAGAGTTTTTGAAAAAGTATTCATATATATAACTCTTGTACTGTCCATTCCCACCATGGTTGGTATTGGCTTTCCCGAAAATCTGAATTCACTGTCATAATCATCTTCAATAATCAAGCCATTATTTTCCTTTGCCCATTTTAAAAGCATTTGTCTTCTTTGTACCGGCATAACCCTTCCTGTTGGAAAGTGATGGGAAGGCGAAATATGCACTGCTCCTGCACCGCTTCCTGTTAAATTCTCAGGATTTATTCCCATATTATCAATTTTTAAATGGAGACATTTAACTCCGTTGCTTTCATAAACCTTTCCGATTTTTTTATATCCCGGATCCTCTAGGGCAATAACCGTGTTGCGACCTAAAAGCTGAACAATAATGCTGTAAAGGTATTCCGTTCCCGCACCTACAATAACATTGTCAGGGTTAATTTCCATTCCTCTAAAATGTGCCAAATGGTCTGCAATGGCATTTCTAAGTTCTGCCACCCCATTAGGAACAGGACTTGTAAGGAAGGAATTTTCCTGGTCTAAAAGGGTCTGCCTCATTATTCTTGACCATGTTGCAAAGGGAAAGTTATCGTACATTATATGATTAGAGTTAAAATTAACCAGCCACTGTTTTTTATGTTCTACGCTTCTTGCCATATTTTTCTTTTTAATATTTTCACCCAGATAATCACCACTTATTCTGCTGGCATAATATCCACGTTTTTCCTTTGTGAAAATATATCCCTCCACAATAAGCTGGGCATAGGCATTTTCCACAGTTATAACACTTATGTTGTGATTTTTTGCCATTTCTCTTTTAGAGGGAAGTTTCTCCCCTGCCTTAATTTTTCCTGACAAAATATCATCCTTTATGCATTTATACAAATATTCGTACAGAGACATTTTCCCTCTGTTTTCAAAATCATAGGTAAGCATTGTTTCCCCCTGTTTTATAATGAAATTTGAGTTATTCTAATTTTTCATCATATTAATAATTACATTTTTAACATTCTGGTATTAAAAAAAAATCATAATATGATATTAACAACAAGACCATTACTGGATTATACTTGAAAAACATGTAATTGTAAATATACGGATTCTTAATTGCCGCTGACCGCAGGGAGGGGGCAATTAAAAATACAAGGAGATTTTTTATGAAACGAGTAATGAGTATTCAGGACATTTCCTGCCTTGGAAAATGTTCTCTTACTGTAGCACTGCCTATAATATCTGCCATGGGTATTGAAACCGCCATTGTACCTATTGCGGTGTTATCTACCCATACTAATTTTGATAATTTTACCTTTAGGGATTTAACTGATGATTTAATTCCAATTAAAAATCACTGGTTAAAAGAAGGTTTTAAATTTGATGCTATTTACACAGGTTATCTTGGTTCAAAGGAACAGGTGGATATTGTATCGGAATATTTTGATGCCTTTAAAACTAAAGACAACTATATAATTGTAGACCCTGCTATGGCTGACAATGGTGAAATGTATTCAGGCTTTACTCCTGATTTTGCTCTTAAAATGACAGCCCTTTGCAGCAAGGCTGATATTATTCTTCCAAACATTACTGAAGCAAGCCTTATTCTTGGAGCCAAATATCCGGGAGAGGACGCTGATGTGAATACCATTAAATCAATGCTTCTACAATTATCCCAGCTGGGTTCAAAAAATGTTGTTATTACAGGAGTTAAAACTAATCCCGGACAGTTAGGTTTTGTGGGTTATAATTCTAATGAAGACAGCTTCTTTTGCTACTCTACAAAGGAAGTTCCAATTAAATCCCACGGAACAGGTGATGTTTTTGCCAGCACCTTCACCGGTGCATTAATGAACGGCTACTCTATATTTGGAGCTTTAAAAATTGCTGCGGATTTCACTTACAAGTGTATACAGAATAACTATAACGACAAGGATTCCGTGGATTACGGAGTGAATTTTGAGGCAGAAATTCCTTCGCTACTTAGAATGATCGGAAAATAATGTGTAATATTAATTAAAAATGTCGCAAGGCAATACACTTTTTAGTGTATAATCTTGCGACATTTTTACTGTCTGTTATTCACATTAAACTAACTTTGCCAGTTCCTCTGCCTTATCAGTCTTTTCCCAAGGTAAGTCTAAATCATTTCTTCCAAAATGACCATATGCAGCTGTCTGCTTGTAAATAGGTCTGCGAAGGTCTAACATCTTTATAATACCTGCAGGTCTTAAATCAAACTTTTCACGAATGATTTCCACTAATTTTTCATCTGAAACCTTTCCTGTTCCAAATGTATCTACCATTACTGATGTAGGATGTGCAACACCAATGGCGTATGATAACTGAATTTCACATTTATCTGCTAATCCTGCTGCCACAATATTTTTTGCAACATATCTTGCTGCATAAGCAGCTGAACGGTCAACCTTTGTACAATCCTTTCCAGAGAAAGCACCACCACCGTGTCTTGCGTATCCACCATAAGTATCAACAATTATTTTACGTCCTGTAAGTCCGCTATCGCCATTTGGTCCGCCTATAACAAAACGTCCTGTTGGATTTATAAAGAATTTTGTATTTTCGTCTACCATATCCTGTGGAAGAATTTCATCAAATACATATTTCTTAATATCTTCATGTATCTGCTCCTGGGTAACTTCCGGATCATGCTGAGTCGATAAAACTACCGCATCTAATCTAAATGGCTTTCCATTTTCATCATATTCTACTGTAACCTGTGTTTTTCCATCAGGTCTTAAGTATGGAAGTGTTCCGTTTTTTCTGACCTCCGTCAGTTTTCTTGCTAACTTATGAGCCAATGAAATAGGATATGGCATTAACTCCTCTGTTTCGTTAGTAGCATATCCAAACATCATTCCCTGGTCACCGGCACCAATTGCATCAATGTCCTCATCCGACATTTTGTTTTCCTTAGCTTCAAGAGCCTTATCAACTCCTAATGCAATATCTGCTGACTGTTCATCTAATGCTGTTATAACTCCGCATGTGTCACAGTCAAATCCGTATTTAGCCCTGTCATAACCGATTTCCCTGATAGTATTTCTTACTATTTTTTGTATATCAACATATCCCTTTGTAGTTATTTCACCCATAACCAACACAAGACCTGTTGTAATACTTGTTTCACAGGCTACACGGCTCATAGGGTCCTGACGCATTAATTCATCTAATATGGCATCAGATATCTGGTCACACATTTTGTCAGGATGACCTTCAGTTACTGATTCAGATGTAAACAATCTTTTTTCCATTTACTTCTCCTTTTCTTTGTTTTAAATGCTTTAACTATAGTATCTTACAAATATTTATTTTCTACTTGTGAGAATTTATTTTTCTTTAAACCTTATTTTTATAAAAGAAAAAGTCCACTAAACAGTGGACTTGAATTCAAGGTATCAAATCCTCTTATTGATCAAACTTGTGTCTGCTCAGGTTGGCACCTTCCTGACAAATGTCGGGGTTGCCGTGGCTTCTTCGGTCCTTGTACCTCCACCACTCTGAATAAGAGAAAATATTTATTTGCAATGGTTATATTACTATTATAGCATACATATGTCAAGGAATAAATCCCAAAAACATTAATCTCTGCTGTTTCTAAACTGTACCGGTGTCATTCCGTACTTTTTCTTAAAAAGACGGTTAAAATGTTCAACATTCTGGTATCCTACTTTTTCTGCAATAGATTCAACAGTCATGTTTCCACCCTTTAAAAGAGTTCTTGCCTTTTTCATTCTGACATTTTTAACTAACTCTCCAAAGGTCTTTCCTGACTTATCCTTAATGTACTTTGATAAATAAGGTTTTGAAAGATGGAACTGATCTGCTAATTCATCTAAAGAAACCGTTAAATAATTTGTATTAATATAATTAATTATTTCAGTCAGTCTCTCGTCCTGGCAGTCTTTTTCACCTAATTCCTTAATAACCTGATTTACGGCTACTGTCAATGCATGGATTGATGATTTAATAATATCCTCGTCTAATCCTACGCCCCAATGCATAGCTCCGTTATAGCTTATTCCCACATAAGAAACAGCCTTTGAAGAAGAACCTCTTGATAATGAATGTTCCTCGTATACTGAAAGTTCGTAGCTAATATTAAAATACTGCTTAAATGCATTACTTACAGCATCTAATCTACCGTTACCTGTACTCTTAACAATTCTTACCCCGTCATTTTGTGCAATGGTAACTTCTGCCATAATGCCGTTTTTCTGCTGGAAATGTACTTCCGGAACAGAGAAAGCTCCTACATCATTTATGTATTTATCTTCAAATATCTGATATACCCAGTCAGGTGATAATTCCTTATGCTCCTTATCTGAAACATGCTTAACTGTATATCCCACTTCTTCCTTCATCTTATCCGGCAAATCCAGTCCGAAGTTCTGCTTCAAAATGTAGCTTACGCCACCTTTTCCTGACTGGCTGTTAATTCTAATAACATCAGAATCATATGTTCTTCCAATATCCACAGGATCAATAGGAATATATGGAACAGTCCACTCATCAGTTTTGCCTGCTGCCCTGCATGCCATACCCTTGGCAATGGCATCCTGATGTGAACCTGAAAAAGCAGTAAATACTAAATCTCCTGCGTATGGCTGACGTGGACCTACCTTCATTCTTGTAAGTCTCTCGTAAACCTTGCTTATTTCATTTAAATTGCTAAAGTCAAGTTTTGGATCAACACCATGAGATAACATATTCATGGCAAGAGTAACTATATCAACATTACCTGTTCTCTCACCGTTTCCAAACAATGTACCTTCAATTCTATCTGCTCCTGCTAATACACTAAGTTCAGCTGTTGCCACACCGCATCCTCTGTCGTTATGTGGATGAACTGATATTGTTACTGCATCACGATATTTTAAATTCTTATGCATATATTCAATCTGGGTTGCAAATACATGCGGCATTGCATTTTCCACTGTAGACGGAAGATTAATAATAACCTTGTTATCCTTTGTTGGTTTCCACACATCTAATACTGCATTACATACGTCTAATGCATAATCCATTTCTGTTCCTGAGAAACTTTCAGGGCTATATTCAAATGAGAAGTTGCCGTCTACTTCCTTTGCTAATTCATCAAGAAGCTTTGCACCATCTACGGCGATTTTCATTATTTCTTCCTTGCTCTTTTTGAAAACCTGTTCACGCTGTGCCACTGATGTGGAATTGTACAAATGAATAACTGCGTGCTTTGCACCCTTTACAGCTTCAAAAGTTTTCTTAATAATATGCTCTCTTGCCTGAGTTAAAACCTGAACTGTAACATCATCCGGTATCATGTTTCTTTCAATCAGGGCACGCATGAAATTGTACTCTGTTTCTGAAGCAGCCGGGAATCCCACTTCTATTTCCTTAAATCCGATATCCACAAGCATCTGGAAGAACTCCAGTTTTTCTTCGAGACTCATAGGCTCAATTAAAGCCTGATTTCCATCTCTAAGGTCAACGCTACACCATATAGGTGCCTTTTCAATGTACTCCTTCTTTACCCAGTCTGTAGTTACTACAGGTGGCATAAAATACTGTCTCTTATACTTCTTGTAGTTCATCATGATAATTATCTCCTTTAATCTTGTTTTAAAAAATATCTATATAAAAGTTTCCAACTTTTAATGCAAAAAAATATCCCTGTGCTCCATCTGTAGGAAGCACAGAGACGTAAGCTTTACTTGCGCGGTACCACTCTGTTTCATGTAATAAATACACACTCTCATAGGATGCATTCACATCCCTTCCTTTTAACGGTGGATTTCCGTCCTGACCTACTTGACGTTTTCAGCCGGAAGCTCCGGGGCGAGTTCATTAACCTGCATCTGATGTCTCGCACCTTCCGACATCTCTCTTGGTACAGCTCATTAATTACTATTCCTCTTCATAGCCTTTGCAATATTTTTAGGATGAACATATATTAACATATGCCTTTTCCTTTGTGTAGTGACAATATTAATCAGTTTTATTGATTTTTTTTATCATCCTACTTTTAATTTAAACTTCTGTTCTTCCCTTTCAGAATCTACTTTTGCGATAGTTGCTCCAAGTCCTGACAACTTTTCATCGAATCTTTCGTATCCTCTCTTAATGTATACAATATCATCTACCGTAGTAAATCCCTCAGCTGCAAGACCCGCAATAACCAATGCTGCTCCTGCCCTAAGATCAGTTGCCTTTACTTTAGCACCCTGAATACTTCCAACTCCGGTAATAATGGCTGTTCTGCCTTCTACCTTAGTTATGGCACCCATTCTGTTTAATTCTGCTACATACTTAAATCTGTTTTCAAAGATACTTTCCGTAACGGTACTTACCCCATTAGCCATAGTAAGCACTGCTGCCATCTGTGGCTGCATATCTGTAGGGAATCCGGGATAAGGAAGTGTCTTTATGTTAGCACATCTGATAAAATCACCGGCTTTAACCTTAACTGAATCATCATATTCTATAATTGTGCATCCCATTTCCATTAATTTAGATGAAATACACTCTAAATGCTTAGGAATAACATTCTTAATTAAAATCTCTCCACCTGTTGCAGCTGCCGCACACATAAATGTGCCTGCTTCAATCTGGTCCGGAATGGTAGAATACACTGTTCCGTGCAATTTCTCAACTCCGTTAATTCTAATCTTATCAGTTCCTGCACCTCTAATGTCGGCACCCATGCTGTTTAACATATTAGCCACGTCAACAATATGCGGTTCCTTTGCCGCATTTTCTATAATAGTCTTACCTTCTGCCATAACAGCTGCCAAAATTATGTTAATGGTAGCTCCAACTGAAGAAACATCAAAGAAAATATTGTTTCCTCTTAATACATCTGCATGTGCATTAAGCATTCCGTGATCCTGGATAACTGTAGCTCCTAATGCCCTGAATCCCTTAAGATGCTGGTCAATAGGTCTCTCTCCTATAACACAGCCTCCCGGAAGAGCCACCTCTGCCTTTCCAAACTTTCCAAGAAGGGCACCAAGAAGATAATAAGAAGCTCTTATTTTTCTCATCTGTTCTTCTTCCACAATACAGGAATTAATGGTTCCACCATTTATAATTACACAATGTCTGTCAACTCTGTTTATCTTTGCCCCAATTGTTTCTATTGCATCTATTAACTGATTGATGTCACTGACATCAGGAATATTTTCTAAAGTTACATCTTCATCGGTCATAATTGCTGCTGCAATCAAAGCCAATGCTGCATTTTTCGCCCCGCTTATATCAACTTCACCATAAAGTGGTGTTCCACCTTTAATAATATATTTTTCCATTATTCACCTCGGGTTTTATGTAAACTCCAAAAATTTACTCAAATAAATAACAGTGTGCCTTAATTCTTGTCAAAATCTGCTTTTTTCATCTATTGATATTTTTATGCACACTTTCATATATTATAACACAATCTCCTACTTTGTAAACAGCTAAAGGCTTTTTATAATTTTAGAATATGCACTAAGCGGGTAAAAGTTACCCACCGTTTCCGGACTTTACATAATTAACGGGATTAACTTTTTTTCCATTAATTATTACTTCAAAATGAAGATGAGGACCGGTACTGTCTCCTGTATTTCCACTTAATCCTATTACCTGTCCCCTTGAAACCTTCTGCCCCTTTTCCACCTTTAATTCCGACATATGAGCATATCTGGTTTCCACAAAATCTCCGTGATTAATTAAAACGTTGTAACCATAGCTTTCACTATAATACGCTAAGGTTACCCTTCCTTCCTTTGCCGCTTTTACCTTTGTTCCCACACATACTCCCCAGTCATGTCCTAAATGCCTTGAGCTTCTTGATATTGTATCCCCAAACTTTGAGGTGGTAATTCCTCCATTTACAGGCATAATAAAAGAAGCCTCAGAGCTTTTTGCCTTTTTCTTAATGGTTTTCTTTTTAGTTACAACTTTTTTTGCCATTTCAGCCTTATCTTTAGCTTCTTTTATTTTTATATTTTGCCCGGCAATGAAACTATAAGCATGTATTTCCATTGCCATCTGGGAAAAAATAATAACTATCATCATTTGTAAGGCAAGGGCTGATACAGCCCAAAACCATCTCTTCTGATTAAATAGATTATTAATAATTTTAATTTTTCATTTCCTCCAATTTTTCAACAATTTTGTTCACAGTTTTCTGTATTGTACTGTGGTGCTCATTTACTATTATATCCGCATATTTTTCATATAACGGTGTTCTTTCATTATATAAATCCTTAAGAGTCTGTCCTTCCTTTAAAACCACCCCACGTTTTTTAAGACTTCCCAGTCTCTTTGACAACTCATTAAGTTCTAATTCCAGATACACAATGGTTCCAATTTTTGCAAAATGCTCCATTGCCTCCTGACCGTAAACTGCACTTCCTCCGGTAGCTATTATCGCCTTTGTTGTGTTAAGGGATTTATTCACGTCATTTTCAATCTCCTTAAATTTCTCTGTACCTTCTTCAGCAATAATATCCTTAAGGAGGCGTCCTGTTTTCTCCTGAATGACTAAATCAGAATCAATAAAGCTATAGCCTAATACCTTTGCCAGCACTACTCCTACAGTGCTTTTTCCAACTCCCGGCATACCTATCAATATAATGTTATCACTGCTTTTGCTCATAATTTTCAGCCTCCTGATTCTTATTTTCTCTTTTTGTTTTTTCTCACTGAGAATCCAAATCTTCCCAGTTTTTTTCCTACTCCGTAATACTGTCCGTGGGAATAAACCAGCGGTGCTGCCATTGCCAAATCAAACTTTCCTTTAGAATCCATATATTTTTCATCAGCATGAACGCATAAAACCTTTGCCAAAAACATGTCGTGAGTTCCCAGATGTGTAATTTCAAGAACCTCACATTCAATATTTACCGGACTTTCCTTTATAAGAGGTGCCGCAACATATTTTGCCTCCTCCTTTGTAAGATTCATTGCCTTAAACTTGTCCTCGTCTCTCCCTGACTTTACGCCACAGTAATCTGTAGCCTTGGCAAGTTCCTCTGTAGTAAGATTTATAACAAACTGACCTGTGTGTTTTATCATATCATAAGAATGCCTTGAAGGTCTTACTGAAATGTACACCATAGCAGGATCCGAACATACCGTGCCTGTCCATGCTACTGTAAATACATTATCATTTCCTTCTCCGTCTGTAGCAGTAACTAAAACAGCCGGCAGGGGATACAACATATTTCCCGGTTTCCAAATATCTTTTGCCATGTAATTATCTCCTTTATTCCTTCTTAGTATTTTTGTTTAATAACTTTATATCCGTAAGTGAAATATCATCACCCTTTAAGGTATAGTTTAAAGTCATTTCACTTTTACATTTTCCGGATAGGGTATACACATAACTATTATACAATGTGGTCTTTGTAGATGCCATATAATTATAGCTATAAGTATATTTTAAAGTATAAACCTTTGTTTTGTCATTATACGTTATGGTATTCTTTAAATTATTTATATTAAAGTCAGATACCTTATAGTCTTCTATATTTTTAGTATCCGGCGGATATATTATATCCTGTGTCTTAGTAACAAGGTCCTTGACCTTACTTTTCAGCTTTTTATTATTAGGAAAGCATTTTATAAGGTTTGGATAGAATGGTTTTTTATCCCTTGCCGCCTTATAAAATAACTTAATGACTTTATCTCCTGACTGTTTTATTTTCCCGGAATATTCTTCACTGGCAGTGTAAGATTTTTTTGTCATATCAAGCGTTGTATCAGGTTTCTTTAAATCCACCTGACTGTTTACTGCATAATATTTGTTTGTAGCCACTACCTTGTAATCTCCCAAAAGAATACCCTTAAATTTATAAGTCAATTTACCATCCTTTTCTTCTACGGAAGCATTATCCTTTGTAATGGTTTTCCCGTTAATTTTCAATTGATTTCCACTGTTAATAACTACAGTAAAATTTTTTACAATCATGCTGTCGCAATTAACAGAGTATTCCGGTATAATATTCATTCCCTTTCTTATTTCATCAACATATATTTCAAAATATCTGTTTTCTTTTTTTGAGTCATCTATACATTTTACCCTGACTAACTTTTGTCCGTTCTTTTTCTCCGGGTCTAATATTTCGTAAGAATCAATTGTATACTGTAAGCGCATTTGCTTCATGGCTTCGATATATGTTTCTTTATTTATGTAAACCTCTTTTTCCTTTGTAAGGTAATCATACATTTTATTAAAATCACTGCTTACAAACGCTCTGAAATATCCTGCGGCAACATCTGTGGGATCTGACTCATGGTTTATATATGCCATTCCTGCTCCAATTCCCATGCAAACTGCTATAAATATTAATATGAAAAAAAGAGATACTACTCTTTCCCTTATTATCGATTTCTTCTTCATAAGTCTACTCCTGCATTAAAGTCTGTTTTATATATACGTGTACTTAAATGTTACCCATTATCCTTGATTTTTGCAAGGCTTTTATGTATCATTAACATAACATATGAAAGGATTCAGTCGGATAAAAAGTTTTTCCGACTATTATATTGTTATGGATAAAAAAGCACAATTTAACGAGGCTCTTACTTCTCTTGTGGATTACGCAGCTACAAAAGGTAACGAAATCACTCAGGAAGATGTTAAGGTCTTTTTCAAGGATTTAATTGATGACGAAAGTCAGTACGGTTTTATTAACGACTATTTAAGCCTTAATAAAATAAAGGTTTTAGGATTTACACCAACGTCTTTTTTTGACACATTAAATGAAGATACCACAGAAAGCATAGCGGAGGATTCCCCTAATGAAGGCATTCCTGAAAAAGTTTCAAATTTTAAGGAGTCCCAAGAGGAAATCGCTTTCGTCAATATGTATATGTCAGATATGGAAAACATTGAACCTTTGTCTGACACAGAAAAGGTTGAATTAATAAATCAGTTACTTTCAGGTAATGCCGAAGCTTCAAAACGTTTAGTTGAAGGTAGTCTTTCATTAGTAGCAGAAATTGCCGGTAATTTTCGTGGCAAAGGGGTCTCCTTTGGCGACCTTATTCAGGAAGGAAATATTGGCATGATGCTGGCGGTATCTGATTATAACAGTAATTGCGGTGACTTTAATGAATTTATTACAAACCGCGTTACTGATGCCATAAAAAATACCATTAACGAACAGATTAATTCTGACCGCATAAGCCAGCATTTGGCTGACCAGCTTAATTTACTGGATAAAGTTACAAAGCAGTTAAGTGAAAAGCTTGGTCGTGTTCCTGAATTAGCTGAATTATCTGAAGCTATGGGTATTGACGAAGATGAGGTATCTCTTTTATTAAAAACATCCATTAACACTTTGTCAGTTAATCAGGATACCAAAATTGCAGATGACACTTCCCAAACCGGAAATACTTCAGATTTAAACGACAATGATAATAATCAACCTCTTACATGGAGACATAGTAAGTAGTTTTTTTAGCTTAATAAGGCATAAAAGAGGCTGCGGCTTTGACTTATCAGGTCAAGACCACAGCCCTTTTTAATGAGATTAAGTAAAATATATATTTAAGAACAGAGTTCCAAAATATCTAACTGATATACAACTCTTTTCCTGTTTTTTATTTATCCTTGTAAGCTAATGCTTCCACACCAACTTCACCTGTACGAACTCTCATAACATCTTCTACATTTGTTACGAAAATCTTACCGTCGCCATAGTGTTCAGTATTAAGTGCCTTTCTTGCTGCTGCCACAACAAGTCCCGGATCAACTGTTGAAACTACTATGTCAACCTGTACTTTCTTATAAAGGTTCATTGTGGTTGGTACACCTCTGTATCTACCTGTCTTACCTTTCTCAGCTCCACATCCCATTACCTGAGATACTGTCATTCCCATTACTCCAATAGCATTCATTGTGTCACGAAGTACACCAAATCTTTCTTCCGGACATATAATGGAAATCTTTGTATATCTGCCTTCTTCTCTTTCGCCAAGAGCAAGAGCAACCGGTTTAACATCTGAAAGGTCAACTGAACCTTCGCTTTCTCCTGCATATGATGGTGCTGCCGGAAGGAAATCTGCGTAAGCTGATGCAAGGCCATGTTCTGAAATATCCATACCAATGATTTCTTCTTCTGGTTTAACTCTAAGTCCAATTGTATGTTTAATAATCTGGAATACAATTGTCATCATTATTGCTGCGTAAACATCAATTGCTACAATACCTAAAATCTGGATTCCTAAAAGTTTTGCTCCACCACCATAGAATAAACCTGCGTAGTAAGAACCATCTGCAAATGCATTAACTGTTTCTCCCCTACCTGTTGCAAATAAACCTACGGCAATTGTTCCCCAAACACCGTTTGCCCAGTGAACACCAACGGCACCAACCGGGTCATCAATGTGGAACTTCTTATCTAAAACTTCTACTACTACATCCACTAATATACCTGAAACTGCACCAATGATTAATGCTCCTACAGTATCAACTGAAGCACATCCTGCTGTAATTGCTACCAAACCTGCAAGGGATGCGTTAAGACACATACCAACATCAGGCTTTCCGTCTTTAATCCATGTAAATATCATACAAACTACTGTTGCTGTTGCCGGTGCAATTGTTGTATTCATAAAGATTGATGCTAAGCTGTCATTGTTTGTAGCTGCTGCACCGTTAAATCCATACCATCCAAACCAAAGAATGAAGCATCCTAATGCACCAAGAGTTATTGAGTGACCTGCAATGGCGTTTGATCTGATTTTACCATTAGATCTCTTTGTGTACTTGCCAATACGAGGTCCTACAATAATGGCTCCAACTAATGCCGCCATACCACCTACAGAGTGAATAACTGCTGAACCTGCGAAATCTACGAAATGTAACTGCTGTAACCATCCGTTGCCACCATAGTTCCAAACCCAGCCTGCTTCAATAGGATATACTATTAAGCTGATTGCTGCTGAATAAATACAGTAAGCACTGAACTTTGTTCTTTCAGCCATAGCACCTGAAACAATTGTAGCTGCTGTTGCACAGAATACTAACTGAAATACGAACTGTGACCAGTTAAATGTGTCATAATGGATAAAGATATCAAGATTTGGAATACCAATAATTCCCATTACATAATCCTCTGACATCATAAGCCCGAAACCTAATACTATGTACATTATAGTACCGATACAAAAGTCCATTAAGTTTTTCATAATAATGTTGCCGGCATTCTTTGCTCTTGTAAATCCTGTTTCAACCATTGCGAAGCCTGCCTGCATAAAGAATACCAGGCTGGCACCAATAAGGAACCAAATAGCAAAACTGCTGTCTGTTGCTGCTTTAATAATCTCTTCTGCTCCCATAACTAATTCCTCCATTCTTTTTTAGTCCTAAATAATATTTTTACCTGGAAAACATTTAAAGGGGATGTTTTCCCAGACGACACAATTACTGAATTTGCCATTGTGCTTTTCAATAATTATGTGCTCTCAGAAACGAAAAAGGGAGCTAGACCTTTACGTCTGCTCCCTTGCATTTCGTTCAACATGCATTAGTATAACATCATATTTTTTTATTTCAATGGATAAATCACTTTTGCTAATAAAAAAAAGTCCAAATTTAATTTTCTTAAATTCAGACTTTAATTTATTAATGTTAGGTTTTATTTCGTAAACTTTTTTCCGTTTTTTATAAACTTTATTAAAGATTACTGTATATTCTCCTTAATTTTATTATATATGCCTTCTCCATCCAGTCCAAACTCTTTTATAAGCTCTAAAGCCGGTCCTGAATGTCCAAACACGTCATTTACACCTATCTTAGTTACCTTTGTAGGGCATTTTGCGCTTAATGCATCACATACTGCACTTCCTAAACCACCAATTACGGAATGTTCTTCCACTGTAAACACATTCTTAGTCTTTTCAGCGGATTTTACAATTATATCTTCATCTAAAGGCTTAATTGTATGAATATTAATAACCTCGGCACTAATTCCCTCTGCTGCAAGTTTTTCTGCTGCTTCAAGGGCATAAGACACCATAAGACCGGTAGCAACAATTGTAATGTCACTTCCCTGACGCATTAATATGCCTTTTCCAATTTCAAATTTATAATTGTTTTCATCATTAATAACCGGTGCTGCAAGACGTCCAAATCTCATATATACAGGGCCTTCCATTTCATATGCTGCCTTTACTGCTGCACGGGCTTCCACATCATCACATGGATTTATAACTGTCATTCCCGGTATAACTCTCATAAGCGCAATATCTTCATTACACTGATGTGTGGCACCGTCTTCTCCTACAGAAATTCCTGCATGAGTTGCCCCGATTTTTACATTAAGGTGTGGATATCCTATAGTGTTTCTCACCTGCTCAAAAGCTCTTCCTGCTGCAAACATTGCAAATGTGCTGGCAAAAGGTACCTTTCCACAGGTAGATAATCCTGCTGCTATTCCCATCATATTAGCTTCTGCAATACCGCAGTCAATATGTCTATCAGGAAACTCTTTCTTAAAAATGGCAGTTTTTGTAGCTGCTGCAAGATCCGCATCAAGTACCACAATATCGTCATGTTCCTTTGCAAGCTCTACAAGTGCTTTACCATAGCTTTCTCTTGTTGCTATCTTCTTTACTTCTGACATAATGCTTCACCTGCTTTCTCTAATTCTTCCATTGCCACGGCAAACTGTTCATCATTAGGTGCTGCGCCATGCCAATTTACCTGATTTTCCATAAACGAAACCCCTTTTCCCTTTACGGTATTCATAATAATGGCTGTAGGCTGTCCCTTTGTATTTTTTGCCTCATTAAGGGCATTTCTTATTTCATCAAAATCATGTCCGTTAATTACAATAACATGAAAATTAAATGCTTCAAACTTCTTATCAATAGGGTATGGTGAACATACTTCTTCCACTGTTCCGTCAATCTGAAGATTATTGTTATCTACTATTACCACAAGATTGTCTAACTTTCTGTGTCCGGCAAACATTGCTGCCTCCCAAACCTGTCCTTCTTCTATTTCACCATCACCTAATAATGTGTATACTCTGTAATCCTTATGATCCATTTTGCCTGCCAATGCCATACCTACTGCTGTAGATACTCCCTGACCTAATGAACCTGATGACATATCAACTCCCGGAGTATGCTTCATATCAGGATGTCCCTGCAAATATGAATCCGGCTTACGAAGTGTCACAATATCTTCTTTTGGAATAAATCCTTTTTCAGCAAGTACTCCATATAAAACAGGTGCTGCATGTCCCTTTGATAAAACAAATCTGTCTCTGTTAGGATTTTTTGGATTTTTGGCATCAACATTCATTTCCTCATAATACAGGAAAGTTACCATGTCAGCAGCTGATAAAGAGCCGCCCGGATGTCCTGATTTTGCACTGTGAAGACCTGTAACAATGTTTTTCCTTACTTCGTTAGCAATCTTTTTTAACTGTAAATTTTCCATTGTTTCTTCCTTTCTTATACATTAAAATCTGATTCTACCAATATGTTATTACCTTCCTCATCTTTTTTAGATGCGAAGATACCCTTTAGCTTTCTTCCTATTCTTCTTGATTTAGAAATAGCCTCATCTACAATGCTTTCAACATCACTTCTGCCAATTCCCTTATTTACACCAAAGAAGTCATCTATAGCCTTATAAAATGCAAGGTTTGCAACCTCGTCAAAAACATATCCCTTGTCTTTTGCATAGCGTTTACCATATTCTACCCATTCCTTAATGTCGTATTCTCTTATGGTAACTACATGATTAAATACCCTTGCAGCCCTCTGGGATTCATTTAATATCTTTGTCATTCCATCAGTTTCGCCTTCTAAGATAATAATCATGTCATCTGTAAACATACCTGATACATCTGTTATTTCACTTAATGTCATAGGTCCTAACCTGTCAGCATTTTCAATAATCAAATCACTTCCAAGAAGCTTTGATAACACTGTTCTAAAACCTTTTCTGTTAAGTGCCACAGCATCTATTTTTGCCAGTTTTCTGTTTCTTCTGCCACGCTTTTTATTTACAAGCTTAATAATTTCTATGGCAAGTGTGGTTTTACCCGTCTTTTCACTTCCCATAATAACTATATTGCCCTCTGCTGAATTTCCATTAGGCTTGTAATTAATAATTAAATCCTTTAAAACATCCCTTATATTGGTGTCAAATCCTTCCACATTAAGATAGTTTTTAAAGGCTGACAGTTCTTCCTCTGTTAAAACTATTTCAGGCTCTACGTCCTCTGCAGAATCTCCATTAGTCTTATCGGTAGGCAGAATCTCCTCATTATATATCGGCTTTGCCTTTTTCCTTACTATAGCCTTGTCAGTATTTCCTTCTTTTCCTTCTTTTCCTTCTTTTCCTTCTTTTCCTTCTTTTACTTCTTCCTTTGTATCATCCGGTTTTGCCTGTTTATCTTCCGGTTCTTCCGTTACCTCCGGTGTCACTTCTTCTTCCTCTTCCTTCGGCTCTTCTGATACTTCAGGTGATTGACTTAAATTTTCATCCGGCTTTTCCTCTTCTACCATGTCAGGTACCTTGATTTCTAATTTTCCTTCTTCTACAATACCTGCTCCTGAAAGAATTTCTATACTTGCTGATGTAGCATTTTTAACCTTTAAATTCATGCCCGGCTTTTCAGCCTTTGGTGCCTCTGACTTTTGATTTTCAGTTTCTCTGACAGCAGATTTTAATTCATCTTCTGTTGGAAGTTCCTGGGTAACAAATCCCGAGTTGTCTATCTTAAGGTCTGCTACCATATCATCTTCTATTTCTTCCGGTTCTAAATTATTCTGTGCTTCCCTTTGGGCTTTAGGCTCTACATCCGTTTCCGGCTCAATTTCCGGTTCAGATTGTGCTTTCTGTTCAGCTTTAGCCTCAGGCTCAATTTCTGCTTTCTGTTCAGCTTCAATCTCTACCTCAGGCTCGGTTTCTACTTCCGGCTGTGGTTTTACCTCTGCCTCAGGTTCATTTTCCGGCTCACTAACCTCCTCTTCAACCTGTCCATCCTTCTGCAAATTATCTTCGCTGTTAAAATGAAGCAATTCATCCTTTTCCTTTAGAGATTCCTCTAACTCCTCTCTTGCAGAAGTTGCCTCATCTATAATATTTACAGCCTGCTTAACAGTATCCGCCTTTAATATGCCTCTTTCCTGAAGTTTCCTTAATATATCCGCAACTCCATTCATATCACTAATGGTATTTTCGGCTTCATTCTGTTCCTGTACCGGCCCTGTTTCTTCTTTCAAATCCTCCGAATGGGATTTTTCCTGTATTCCCGATTCTTCATCTTTTTCTGCTTCCGGTTCTTTCTTATCCTCTGTAACTTCTGACTGCAAAGATGATTCATCAGCCTCCCTGCTTTGGGATTTTGCATTTTCACCTTCTAAGTCCGTTACTATTTCTTCCATTACCGGCTCTTTTTCAGTTTCATCCTCTTCTTCAAGTTCTGAAACCTCTTCCTCGATTTTTTCTTCATCTACCGGCTGTTCAGCTATTTCTGCCTCTTCCATTAACTCTTCAATGGTTTTATTGTTTAAGTCATCCTCTTCGGATTTTAATATAATTTCTTCCATATCGCCATTCATTTTAGGAAAAATCTTTGTTTCTCCTAAATTACCTGAAGCTGTATTGTCAAAAATTCTTGTTTTCGAAAGTCCGTCCTCTGTCTCCTTATTCTGTGCCATCTTAGACTGTTCTTTCTTCTCGTCTGCAAGAATCTCTTTCACACTGTCTGCCACTGCTGCCTGAATATCCTCCTCCGCAGTTTGTGGTTCCACCTTAATTTCAGGAATATCATGGACAATATCCATTTTAACATCTAACGGCTTTAATTCCTCCGCATGCTTTTTAGCTGCTTCGGCTTCCATTGCTATTTTTTTCTTGTTTTCATCATATTTTTCCTGCTGTGCAGGGGTTAGCGGGCTATACATTTTCTTAAGATCCATTGCCTTAAATACATATTTTCCCTCAGCAAACCAAAGGCATATTTCATCACATATATCAATACATTTCTGCTTGTCACCGATTATGTGATACAGTTTGGCTAACTCATATGCCCATCTTTCCTCCATATCAATATTAACATACTCCTCCAGTATGCCAATTAACTCTTCAATAGGCTTTTCCTGTGCCTTTGCCATTTTGTATTTAAGCACAAATCTTGATGTATCCCTAGGTGCCATTTCCACAAAATCTTCGTAATAATCCTTAGCTGCGGTAAAATCTTTTGTCTTTATTGACAAAAGACATAGCTTATATGCTATATGACGACCGGTATTTGTGTTTTCATAGGCTGTAAGAAGCACTTCTTTTGCCTTCTCATAATTATGGTTTAATTCATATGCATTTGCCACGATGTTAAGTAAATTGTTATCTTTAATTTTCTTTATATCCAAAGCATCTGCTATTTTACCTGCCTCTTCGTAATCCCTGTCATGCAGTGCTCTTTTTATTTCCTCTAATTTCAGCTTCTGCTCGTTTTTGTCCATTTGAATTCCTCTTATTTTAATATTTATCCATGCTTACATTTTCTAAACCGTAACTCGTCCCTGTAATGCCCTGAGCAATGTTACATTATCAATACATTCTAAATCTCCTCCTACAGGAACACCGCTGGCAATTCTTGTAACCTTTATTCCCAAAGGCTTAACAACCTTACTGATATACATGGCTGTTGCCTCACCTTCCACACTGGAATTAGTAGCAATAATCACCTCATTTACGTCGTCCTTCAGACGTTCAAACAGCTCTTTTAAGCGGATATCATTTTGTCCTATACCTGCCATGGGATTTATTGCTCCGTGAAGTACATGATAAACTCCCTTATACTCTCCGACCTTTTCGTATGCCGCCATATCTTTGGTAGACTCAACTACCATAATAGTCTTATGGTCTCTTTCCTTGCTGCTGCAAATAGGGCATTCGTCCTGGTCAGTAAGGGTACAACATGTCTTACAGTATTTAACATTTTCCTTGGCATTTATCATGGCATTTGCAATATCCTCTACCTGCTCTTTGGGCATGTCCAAAATATGAAATGCCAGTCTTCCTGCGGTTTTTGCACCCACTCCCGGAAGAGTCGATAATTCTTCAATTAGTTTTGTTATATATCCACTGTAGTAATCCAATGTCCTTACCTCTTTCTTTAAGTCAAACTATTAGAACAGTCCGCCTAATCCTCCGGTAATTTTGGACATTTTCTGTGTTGACATTTCTTCCATTTTTCTTATAGCCTCATTTACTGCTGCCATAACTAAATCCTCTAACATTTCAATATCATCAGGATCTACAACTTCCGGATCAAGTTTAATTTTTGTAATTTCCTTTGAACCTGAAATTGTAACTTCAACGGCTCCACCACCTGCTGTTGCAGTATATTCGGAAGCTTCAAGTTCTGCCTGGGCTTCCTCCATCTGCTTCTGCATCTTCTGTGCCTGCTTCATTATATTATTCATATTCCCCGGCATTCCTCCCGGAAATCCACCTCTTTTTGCCATTTTAAAAATCCTCCTGTACTACTTCCATATTAATATTCTTTAATACAACCTCCTGGAAATAATCTCCAAAGTTTTGGTTGCCTTCAAGCATTGTCATTTCTACCTTGACCTGCTTATTAATTTCTTCACTTATTATATTATTAAGCATTTCTATAATCTCAGGTTTATTGCAGCCCTCATATCCGATAGCTCCCGGATTAAATACTATAAGAAGGGTATCATCCCCTTTGACACTAAACCTGGCATCATTTAGAAATGTCTTATACGGATTTGAAATATGTCTTTTTACCTTTCCCCAGTTATCCACTACATACTGGATATCTGCCGGAACAGGCTTGTCAAAGACTTTTTTAGGTTTACTTTCTACCTTCTCCTCAGTTGCAGGCACAGCTACCTTTGCCACAAAATCCCCCTTTTCCATTTTGTTTTCCAAAATGGAAATTCTGTTAATTAGGGATGCCGTATCATTTTCCATCTGAGGCTTATTTAGTTTTATAAGTGCAATTTCTATCAGCACTCTTTTATTTGAAGCATATTTTATCTGACCGGCAAGTTCTGAGAACACCCGTATATATCTCATTATTACATCTGTCTCAACCATTGATGCTTCTTCCTTTAATGCCTCTATACGTTCCGCCGAAGCATCTATAAAATCCGTTGCTCCGTCAGAAGTCTTTATAAGCATTAAATTACGCAGGTACCATATAAAATCACTGACAAACTGCCCTAATTCTCTTCCCTGCATAACCATTTCATCTAATATGTTAATACATTCAGTAACATTCCCTGCAATAATACTTCTGGTAAGTCTGCTGAAAATTTCATTGTCAACTGCCCCTAAAACCTCTAACACATTTTCGTAGGTGAGCTTCTGTCCCAGATAAAACGCTATACACTGGTCTAAAAGACTAAGAGCATCACGCATGGAGCCATCCGCTGCCTTTGCCACATATCTGATAGCCTTATCCTCTACCTCTATGCCTTCCTTTTCCATTAATTCCGTAAGTCTGGCAGCTATTGTATCTATGGTGATTCTTTTAAAATCATACCTCTGACACCTTGATAAAATAGTTATTGGTATTTTATGGGGTTCTGTAGTAGCCAAAATAAACATTACATATGACGGTGGTTCCTCTAATGTTTTTAAAAGTGCATTAAAAGCACCAATGGATAACATATGCACCTCGTCGATAATGTACACGGTATACTTTCCATTAGCCGGCGTATATTGGATTTCGTCTCTTATCTGACGAATATTATCTACACCGTTGTTTGATGCCGCATCTATTTCAACTACATTCATTGCACTGCCTGAATTAATTGCCCGACACGTTTCACATTCATTGCACGGGCTTCCATCTATAGGGTGTTCACAGTTTACAGCTCTGGCAAAAATCTTCGCCACACTTGTTTTTCCTGTTCCCCGTGTTCCACAAAAAAGATATGCATGTCCTATTCTGTTAGCATTAATCTGATTTTTAAGCGTCTGTACTATATGATCCTGCCCTTTAACCTGCTCAAATGATGTAGGTCTGAATTTTCTGTATAATGCTGTATAAGACATGTTTTCTCCCTTCGTAATATTCACGCAAAATTGTTTTTTTTGATTTTGGGCGCACTACACCTATTGCGCCTTTGGAATCATTATAAACCAAAAAAGTTTTCCATACAAGACGTTGGAAAACTTTTCTATATTTTTATTAAGTATATTGACACTTATATGTCTTTATTTAATTTTACTCATTATGTAATCATATACCTCTGTTGGAATTTTGCTTATTGGTATTTTCCTCATTTTCCACTGCCTGTTCATATGCTGACTGTGCCTGGGTAAGCTGTTCCTGCAATTTAGTAAGCTGCTCTTCAAGTCGTGTTTTTGTCTGTCCGGTGTTAATAAGGTGTATTTTTCGTGAGAATTAAATGAATAAAACTAAGTATACAAAAAGGGAGTTAAAACCAAACAGCTAAATAACTGTTAATATTCTAACTCCCTTATATGTTTTATTTTATTAATCCGTGCGGTTTGCTTTGTGAATATCCCATAAGCGTTACCTTTACAGTTAACTCGGTCCAGGCACCCTCATGTCACACGAGATGATCTGCTTAGTGCTGCTCCATTCCTGACCTGACACGGTTCACAGGACCCCGTTGCATAAGACCCGGACGTCAACATCACTTATAAAGGGCAGCCCTACAAGATATACCCGACACAAACCATCACCCCTGCTATAGCGGATTGCAGGTTCAGGGCGCCGCTACCTCCCCGGCTGCACGGAAGTGTTATAACAAATTCATTTGTCAGAAATACAGTATAACCCAATGACTTTTTCTTTGTCAACTATGATTTTCTAAGATTTCTAAAAAAATCCTTTAAAAGGCTGCTACATTCTTCTTCTAATATGCCCTTTTCAATCTCTACCTGATGGTTAAATTTGTCCACCTGCAACAGATTCATAATAGAGCCTGCACATCCTGCCTTTGGATTCATGCATCCTATATATACTTTTTTTATTCTTGCCTGAACTATGGCTCCTGCACACATCTGGCACGGCTCAGTGGTAACATACATCTCACAATCATCAAGCCTCCAGTCATCAAGCTTTTTACTGGCCTTTTTTATGGCATTTAACTCGGCATGGCTTAAAGTATTTTTGTCAACCATTCTTCTGTTATAGCCTCTGCCTATTATTTTATCCTTATATACAATAACGCATCCTATAGGTACCTCACCAATATCCCATGCCTTTTTTGCCTGCTTTATTGCCTCTCTCATGTACTTTTCTTTCATCTTAATATTCCATCTGATATTTTATATAAACTTTTAACATATTTATCCCACATATCTTACCTGATAACCGGCTCTTTTGCCTTCCTCCATATCAGCCCTGAATTCTCCACCTTCGTACTCATTACTAAATATGTATATTCCTGCTATTTCCTCCATGGAAAATCCGTTTTGTTCTAATTCATTCTTATCTACCTTTATGGTGTACATGGAATTTTCCACCACAGGATTTAAGGAACCAATTTTGTATCCCTTCTTACTTCCATAACGGTATAAGTAAATATTAACAAACTCTGCAAGATATCCCTTTGGTATTTTTAAAGTAAGATTAAATTTACAGGTAGTGTCCTTTTCCTTACATTCCACAAATCCTACATTCCTTACTTTTCTTCCGTTTACATAATAATAAATATACAATAACTTCCTATTATTCATTTTTGCCTCACTCCTTCACTGAATTATATGAGGCAAAAATGTAAATTATAACTATTATTTAAAATATTCTGAAATTGTTTTCCAGATGCCGTCCTCTTCCTGACCTAATGACCAGTAAGCAGCTCCTCCTAATTTGTACTTATTCATTAATTCCAGTCTTGACTTAACTGATGTTTCATCCTCAAGCCAAATCATGAAAGTGCTGCTTCCCTTTGTATACGTTACAAAATTCTGTCCTGTAGTTTCGTCAAAAGCCGGCTTAACTCCTGCAGCCTTGTATTCTTTCTTTGCGGCATTCATTCCAACAGCCTTGCTTGATAAATAATAATTTCCATTTGCTGCATCTTCAATAAGCTTTCCTGAACCATCTGCATTGCCATCCTCTTCACTTTTTGTTTCCCAGATTCTTGTATAAAACGGCATTCCATTTATTACTCTGTCAGAATTTCCTGTTTCTTCCAAAGTATCTTTAATTGAATTTTGTGCATAAGACATAGATGACACTGAACCTGCCTCATCACTTGCAGAAGTATGTTCATCATAATTCATTATAATCAAATAATCCACTAATTTAATCTGCTGCTTTCTGTCATAATAGGCACTCCATTTAGATGGTGCATAATTATCTACCGAAAGAACTTTTTTAGCAGCCCTACACTCAATGGATAATTCCCTAAGGAACTGAAGATAGTCATCAATAATCTCTTCTGTTATATATTCAAAGTCAATATTAACGCCGTCTAGTTCATAACTGTCTGCAAAATACATTATATTGTTAATAAATTTCTTTCTAAGGGCAGTTGATGTTAATACCTTCTTTGTAAGTTTCCTGTCTGTAAAGTCATTAACTAACGCCCACACCTGCATTCCCTTTTTATGGGCTTTTTCCACATAATTTAAATCTGCAAGGGATGACAGATTTCCGTTTTTATCCACCAATGAAAACCATGTAGGGGAAATAACATTTACCCCTTTAACATTTGCTGTCAGTTCATCAAAGTTGTTATTGGCATTCTGATTATATATCTGATTCCATGCCAGACTCACCTTTGTATCTAATGTTACATGAGTGTATGTATCATCGTCATTTTTAAATGAAACCTCCTGGGTTCCTCTATCATTTAACTCCGATACGGGAATGTATCCGATATAGCCGTTTTCTGTTCGTACTTTATCCCAGTTCTTGCCACTTTCTATAACTGTAACCTTTGTTCCCTTTGAAATTTCTTTTACTATAAGGTTCTGGTAATCACCCTTAGTACGCATTTCAATATTACTGTCAGTAGTCATTATATTTTTCTTTCCACTTTTATATGTAATACTTAAAATAGCCGGTGCATCACCTTCTGCCTTAGTTAATTTATAATTAATATCTACAAATTTTTTAACGGTTTCTATATTTATATAGCATTTTTTATTTTCTTTAATGCAGGTTGTATAATTAACCTTTTCCTTGTCTATAATATTTTCGTTAAGAGGCATTTCATAGGAAGTTGTTGCGTTGGTAAACATTAAACTCCCATTGCTTTTATCATAGTAAAATCTTGGGTCTATATTGTCTTTAACCATATCAACGCTTACAAATACATCTGCATCCTTCATAATTCCGTACTGTTCGCTATATTTATCCTCTAATGCAACTGCCACTACACTGTCACCGCTTTTGGTAGTGTAATTAACATCCTTACCATTGTCATCTTCATAGGTAAGTCCCATATACCATTTTAAGTCCACTTTTCCATCATTAGTCTTTCTAAACATATCACATCCTGATAAAACAAACGCTGAAATCACTAATGCGGTAAGTGCAATATATCTTACGTTTTTTCTCACTGTAATTCCTCCTTATAATAAATGTAATGTCCCTACCTTTAATCAGAGGCATTTCGTTGGAAATGTCCTATAAATGGAACACAACACTTTTATCATACCATAAATAAAAAAGACTGCATACAGTATTTTCCCTTACATATGAAAACTTCTGCACTATAATAGTACAGAAGTCTACATTCATGGGGAAACCATAAACTTTCTTGTGAAATACTAATTTTAGTTATTGTTATGCTATGTTTCCGTATTATTCATTTAACCTTAAACTGATTATATCATATTGTTTATATATTGCAACCTATTTTTTGTAACAGTTCAGCCATGCCTGCGGATTCGAGCTGGGATGGCTGAGCTGTAACTGTATCGCATGGCTGAGCTGTTACCATTTTTAAAAATTTTGTCATACTTTGTACATTTTTACAGTATATATACTGTACTTGTAAGATATTGCTAACCTAAAATCTTTACACTTTTAGGTTTATTGGATATACTAGTATCATAAATGTTTTTGTATTATAACGAATCTATTCGAATGAGAGGTGATTTTTATGAAAATTGAAAAAATCAATGACAATCAGATTCGCTGTACCTTAACCAGGGAAGACCTTGAGGATCGCGACATTACAATAAGTGAGTTGGCATACGGTTCCATGAAGATTAAAGAACTTTTTCAGGACATGATGCGTCAGGCAAATGATGATTTTGGTTTTGATGTTAGTAACATTCCGTTAATGGTAGAAGCCACACCGATTCCTTCTGATGGTATTGTTCTGGTTATAACTAAGGTCCCTAATCAGGATGAGGATGGTCATCACTATCCTTCATTGTTTTCCAACGGTTTTCCTGAGGAATTAAAGGAAAAAATTAAGGAAAGCTTATATGCACATTTTGGTGATGCAGGGGTTGAACTTGATGATTTTGATGAAATAATAGAGGATTCTTTAGATGACTACGATGACGAAGCTCCTTTAGATGAGGAATCTTCTTTAGATAAAGATAATAATCAGCCTAAATTAGAGGAATATTCAGTCCATCTTCTTTCTTCTTATGATGATTTGAATGTTTTAATTGATTTAGCAGGAATTTTAAATGATGAATTTTCAGGTGAAAGCTCCCTATATAAGTCTCCTTTAGATGGCAGATATTATCTTAACGTTCTTTTTACTTCAAAAGACGAATTTTTTGTAGCAAGGGCCAGAGGACTTATTTCAGAATACGGCAGGACCGAAGATGTGACGGCTTTTAAACCGGCATATCTTAATGAGCATTATGAAGTAATTATTGCAGATCATGCTGTTGAGAAGCTGGCTTCTATTGCCTATTAATTATAACCAAAAATAACCGGGTTCTAACGATTTCAAATCGTTAATGCCCGGTTATTTTTATGTTAATTATATTTCATCTATTGTATTTTGTCTCTGACAGCTTTTGCTTCATACATAAGAATTGCCGTGGCAATTGCTGCATTTAATGATTCCACCTTTCCTTCCATAGGTATCTTTATAAGCCTATCCGCCTTTTGTGACACTTCCTGACTAAGGCCCCTTGCCTCGTTGCCAATTAGCAGTGCAACATCCCTGTTAAACACACCGTTGTGGTACAAATCCCCCTTTAGATGTGCTGCGTAGGTTGTAATACCCCTTTGTTTTAACTTGTCTATGTCCTCCGGCAAATTATGGGAAATGGCAAAAGGAACCCTGAATATGGAACCCATAGTTGAACGTATTACCTTTGGGTTATATATATCTGCACAATCACTGCTCATTATTATGCCTGAAATTCCTGCTCCCTCACCGGTTCTCACAATTGTTCCCAAATTTCCCGGATCCTGCAACCGGTCTAATACCACAATACAGCTGCCATTTTTATTACGTTTTTCAATTATATCCTCTACGGTATATTTTTTTTGCTTTACTATGGCTAAAACTCCCTGCGGTGTAACAGTATCTGATATTTTTTTAAATATGTTATCACTTACTATATTGTAGCTACAGCCTTTAAGACTGTCCTTGTTTTCTTTTTCAAAACTTTCTGAAACATAAATCTCTTTCAGTTCGTCCCTTGGGACCTCCAAAAACATCTTAATGCCTTCTACCGTAAACAACCCAGTGGATTTTCGCACTTTAGACTTTTCTTTAAGACTTATAATATTTTTTATATGAGCATTTGTAGCTGATGTAATTAGCATATCCTAATCTCCCATTTTTTACTGAAGAAGCTTTACTAAATCCTCTCCGTAGATTTCCTTTAATTTTTCAACAAAATTCTTATTGGCATCTACCCTGTACTGTGCCGGCATCATTTTTCTCTGACGCTCCTTCGCCAATGCTATCATAACTCTGTCATTTCCTTTATTTTCAGATAAAAGACTGATTAACTTCTGTTCCCCGGCAATATAGGCTTCCTTATCCTTAAAGGCTATCCAAAGCTCTGACGGAACCTGAACAAACTCTTTTATTTCACTTGCCTTAACCTTTCCCGGAGCATTTTCCTGTATATCTGCCTCTCCTGTGATAAATATTTTTCTGCCTTCCATTAAAATTTCCCTATATTTATCAAATTCTCTTGGAAAAACAACGATTTCCACAGTTCCCACTAAATCTTCCAAAGTTAAAAACGCCATCTGTTCTCCACGCTTTGTGAATTTTCTCGTTACAGTGGTTATTATACCTCCTACCGTAACCCGGCTTTTGTCCTTTATTTTATAACTTTCCCCTTCTTCAGGAACAGCAAAATCAAGACTCATATTTGTAATAACACGTTTCCACTTTTCTTCCATGTCAGATAGAGGATGACCACTGGCATATATTCCAATAACTTCCTTTTCAAATTCAAGCTTCTGGTCATTATCATATTCACCAACATTTGGCATTTGCATTTTGTAATTCTTTTTCTGGTCCTCATCGGCAATGTCAAACAATGACATTTGTCCCTGCATGGTATCTTTTTTATCCTGGTTTACGCTGTCCACAATCTGAGCATAAACCATCATCATCTGCTTTCTCGTGGCACCAAATGAATCAAAGGCTCCCGCCTTAATGAAATTTTCAATAGCTCTTTTATTTACTCCAAGAGGTGCTGTCCTTGAAATGAAATCTTCAAGGTCTTTATATATTCCACGAGCCTCTCTTTCAGCTACTATATTGTCGATAACAGCTTTTCCTACATTTTTTATTGCTGTAAGACCATATCTGATACTGTCTCCTTTAGCTGAAAATCCGCTTTCACCTTCATTTATGTCCGGTGGCAAAATTTTTATTCCCATGGAGCGACAGGAATATACATATTCTGCTACCTTGTCAGTCATATCCATAACTGACGACAACATCGCTGCCATAAATTCAGCAGTGTAATAGTATTTAAGGTACGCTGTCTGGTATGTAACCACAGCATATGCCGCAGCATGGGACTTGTTAAAGGCATACTGGGCAAAATCCGTCATTTCGTCGTATATTTTATTGGCAATTGCCTCGCTTATTCCATTGTTTACACATCCTTTGATGTTTTCTGACTCGTCACCGTAAACAAAAACCTTTCGCTCCTTTGCCATAACATCCGCTTTTTTCTTTGACATTGCTCTTCTTAATAAATCGCTTCGTCCCAGAGAAAATCCTGCCAGGTCACGGACTATCTGCATTACCTGTTCCTGATAAACGATACATCCGTAGGTTGGCTCTAATATACTCTCAAGTTGAGGGCAATCGTAGGTTACGCTGTCTGCATTATTTTTTCCCTCAATATATTTTGGAATGAAATCCATCGGTCCCGGTCTGTACAAAGAAATTCCCGCTATAATATCTTCAAGGCTTTCAGGTTTTAATTCCTTCATGAAGCTTTTCATTCCGCTGCTTTCTAGCTGGAATATTCCTTCTGTATTTCCGGTACCAATATAGTGAAGTACATTTTTATCTGAATAATCTATTTTGTTTAAATCAATATCAAGACCTCTGTTTTTCTTAATAAATCTTAGGGCATTTTGTATAACCGTAAGGTTTCTAAGACCTAAAAAGTCCATTTTCAAAAGTCCCAGTTCCTCTAATGTTGTCATTATGTACTGGGTAGTTATGGAGCCGTCTGAGGCTCTGGACAAAGGTACATATTCATCTACTGGCTTTCCGCAAATAACAACCCCCGCCGCATGCATGGATGCGTGTCTTGGGAGTCCCTCAAGTCTTTTTGACATATCAATAAGATACTTTACATCCGAATCCCCTTCATATAAATCTCTTAATTCCTTGCTTTGCTTTAATGCTATATCAAGAGTCATATGGAGATCATTTGGTATCATTTTGGCAATGGCATCTGCCTGGGCATAAGGCATATCAAGTACCCTGGCCACATCACGTATTACTCCCTTTGCCTTCAGTGTTCCAAAGGTTACAATCTGTGCCACATGGTCTTTTCCATATTTTCTTCCTACATAATCAATAACTTCCTGTCTTCTTTCAATACAGAAGTCCACGTCAATATCAGGCATGGAAACTCTTTCAGGATTAAGGAATCGCTCAAAAATCAGATTATATCTCATTGGCTCTATATCTGTAATCTCAAGGCAATAAGACACAATGCTTCCTGCTGCAGAGCCTCTTCCCGGGCCTACGGCAATTCCGCTGGATTTGGCAAAATGAATAAAATCCCATACAATAAGGAAATATTCAATGTAACCCATACTTTTTATTGTATTAAGTTCATAATTAAGTCTGTCTTCTAATTCTTCCCTGGAAAGCTTACAGTTTTCGTCCTTTTCACCTTTAAACACCGGATATCTTTTATGTAAACCATTTTCACATAATTCCTTTAAATATGTCCATGATGTATACCCCTTTGGGACAGGGAAACTTGGGATTTTAGTTACTCCAAATTCAAAGGTTACATTACAACGCTTAGCTATTTTTTCTGTATTTTCCAAAGCCTGGGGAGCATACTTAAATAAATCCGCCATTTCCTCAGGAGATTTTAAATAGTATTGTCCCCCTTCATATCTCATTCTGTCTTCATCAGACTTCTTTTTTCCTGTCTGAATACACAATAAAATATCGTGGGCTTCCACATCATCTGCATAAGTGTAATGAACGTCATTGGTACATACTAAGTCCACTCCCAATTCATCACTTAATCTTAAAAGCTGCTGATTAACAGTTTTTTGCTCCAAAATACCATGATCCTGTAATTCCAAAAAATAATTATCCTTACCAAATATATCTAAGTATCTAAGTGCTGCCTCTTTTCCTGCCTGATAATCCCCTCTTGCAAGAAATCTCTGGACTTCTCCTGCAAGACAGGCACTAAGGCATATAATTCCTTCGTGAAACTCCCTTAATACTTCATAATCTACTCTGGGCTTATAGTAAAAACCATCTACAAATCCCTTAGATACTATTTTGCATAAATTAGCATATCCTTTATTATTTTCTGCAAGCAAAATAAGGTGATAGTACCTGTCCTCACCTGCATTTGCTTCTTTATCAAATCTTGAACCGGGAGCTACATACACCTCACAACCTATTATGGGTTTTATGCCGTTAGCCAATGCCGCACGGTAAAAATCTATTGCCCCATACATTACGCCATGGTCTGTAATGGCAAGACTATCCATTCCCAGCTCTTTAGCTCTCTTAGTTATTTCTTTTATTTTACTTGAACCGTCTAACAAACTAAACTCTGTATGGACGTGTAAATGTGTAAAACTCATATATACCTGCTTTCCTGTCTTTATGCCCATGCATATTTTCTACACCGTCAATTCTAAATACAAGTATAACACAGTTTCCCTTCCATTTGGTTATAAAATTCTTAGGTTCATATTTCCGCTTTTTTATAATAATTACTGCATTTTAAAACCCCAGGCCTTAAAAGACCCGGGGTTTTAAAAAATTATATAGAGAAAAACATTCAAAGATAGTTAATATGCTAATAATATTTTTTTGCTTTTCATTTGTTAGTATTAGTATCTTATTTTTCACATATTTTTTCAAGTGTCCATTTTTTTGTATATTCTGTTATTTTTTAGTTTTCCTGATATAACAACATCATTACTCCCCTTTTGTCCATAATAAAAAGAACCGGCTCCATAGTTGACTTTATCAACCCTAAGCCGGCTCGTTTTATTTTACTCTAATTTAATTTCTTAATTTTTGTTTCCTAAATATTTTTCTATGCTTTCTATTGCCTGTGCCTCATCTGCACCATCTGCAGAAACCTTTACTGTCTGTCCCGGCACAAGTCCTAAAGCCATCATTCCCATAATGCTCTTTGCATTAACCTTCTTTGTCTCGTACTCAACATAGATTTTACTTTCAAACTGGCTTGCAACCTGTACACATTTAGCCACCGGGCTAGCTTCCACACCCTGCTTGATATCAATCGTAATGTCCTTTGTTGTCATTTTATACTTCCTTTCTAAAGGGTCATTCCCTTAATTCATTTGCAATGGGACCAAATTTTCAGCAGTTAATCCCTCAATTCGTCTGCAATACGACAAATCTTTCTTAACCGATGATTAACTCCCGACTTTCCTAATGGCGGGTCCAGCATTTCCCCTAGCTCCTGTAATGAAGCATCAGGATTTTCCACTCTGACAGTAGCAATATCCTGTAATTTTTCAGGTAAATACGACAAACCTTTTTTTTCTATAATCATATTTATGTCATCAATCTGTCTTATAGAAGTAGAAACCGTCTTTTTAATGTTTGCAGTTTCACAATTAACCTGCCTGTTATAGTAGTTACTCATATCCTTAAGAATACGGATATTTTCCATTTTCATTAAAGCAACGTGAGCCTCCATAACATTTAAAACATTAATAATTCCTTCGCCTTCTTTGATATATACCACAAAATGACCTTTTCTTGCAACTGTTTTCGCTTCAATATTGAAATTTTTAAGTAAATTTATTATTTGTTCCGACTTTTTATTACTGCTACACTTTATCTCAAAGTGGTAGGATTTCTGAGGATCATTAATGGAACCTGCTGCCATAAACGCCCCTCTGATAAAGGCACGTTTGCAACAGTCCTTCATTATAATAACATTATTTGTTATTGATAAATTCTCCTCTATATCACCATAAGAATTAATCAGTTTCGTTGCCTGCAAAACTTTTAACGCCTCATCATGTTCCTTTATGGTAATAGTATATGTCTTTTGACTTTTTGAATATGCATTATTTCTTGATACAATTTCTGTCTCAATACGAAAAGTTTTCCATAAAAGCTGCTTAAGCTTATCTGCCGTTACCTTGGTTTCAGTACGGAATCTCACGGAATACTTTCCATTTTCGTCAATGGCAACACTTCCACACATGGATAAAATAGCCGCAGTCTCTGCAATCTTACAATGCATTGCACTACTTATGTGAGTGGCTAACTCTTCTTTCACCTCTTGGGAGAAACTCATAATATTTTCCTCCATGATTTTATCTGGTAATATCCCTATGGGCTATTCTGATGCCGTATCCTGCATCTGCGCTGTCAAGCTGCTTGTACAATTCCTTCGCCACGGTTACTGACCTGTGATGTCCTCCGGTACATCCTATTCCAATAACCAGCTGGTTTTTTCCTTCATCTATGTAATTAGGAATCAAAAATTTTACCATATCCGTAAGTTTCTCTAAAAATTCCTTAGATACTTCCGAATCTAATACAAAATCCTGCACTTCCTTATCTTCACCGGTTTTATGCTTTAACTCCGGAATATAATAAGGGTTAGGCAAAAACCTCACATCAAAAACCAAATCACAGTCTGCCGGCACTCCAAATTTGAAGCCAAAAGACATTATTGTTACAAAAAGGTTTCTGTATTCCTTATTCATAACAAAAATCTTTTCAATTTCAGTTCTTAAATTTCTCACAAGAAGATTGCTGGTATCAATAATATAGTCTGCCTGCTTTCTTAAAAATGCAAGCTTTTTTCTTTCTGTGTTAATTTCATTTTCAACACTGTCCGCATCACCCATAGGATGGCTTCTTCTTGTTTCTTTAAAACGCTTAATTAAGGTGCTGTTATTGCAGTCTAAAAACAGAATCTCATAATTTTGGTCCTTAATACGCAGATTTTCCAATACTTCATTTATTCTGTCTAAATTGTTGCCACTTCTTATATCAACTCCAATGGCAACCTTGTTTTTTTCGCTGGTCTGACTAAACAGTAAATCAGCAAAATTTTCTATTAAATCTATAGGCAAATTGTCTACACAATAATATCCATTATCCTCGAATATCTTAAGAGCCGTAATTTTTCCGGCTCCTGACATTCCTGTAACTATAACAAACCGCATTGCTGTCTCCCTTTAAATAATTTTAACTTCCGGTTCTAATGTAACATTAAATTTCTCTTTTACAGTTTTCTCCACGTCATTTATAACCTGCAAAACATCAGTTGCCGTTGCATTACTGTAATTAATAACAAATCCACAATGCTTTTCTGAAACCATGGCACCGCCTACCCTGTAGCCTTTAAGACCTGCATCTTCAATAAGCTTTCCGGCAAAATAGCCCTCAGGCCTTTTGAATGTACTTCCGGCACTTGGAAATTCCAACGGCTGCTTTGCCTTTCTCTTTTGCATAAGCATCTGCATAATCAAACTGATTTCCTCTGAAGTTCCTATAAATAAGCCAATGCACATCTGAAGAACTATCATTCCTTCTTTTGCAATTCTGCTGGTTCTATATCCCATATCAAGCTCTGATATATCTAGTTTTCTGACATTTCCATCCTTGTCTAAAACCTTTACCCACTTAATTACATCCTTCATTTCACCACCATAAGCCCCTGCATTCATAACAACGGCTCCGCCTACATTTCCCGGTATTCCATGAGCAAATTCAAAACCACCTAAGTCATTTACTGCTGCCGTCATGGCAATTGCTGATAATTTGGCTCCGGCATCTGCCACAATTTCCTCTCCGATAACATCTATGGTATTAACCCTTGAATTTACTTCAATTATTATGCCATCATATCCCTCATCTCTTACAAGGATATTACTTCCGTTACCTATAACCATATATGGTGCATTTTCCGCTCTGCATGCCTTTACTGTATCCACTAATTCATCTATTGACCCCGGAATTACGTAAAGGGCTGCATTTCCACCGCACTTAAAGGTACAGTGCTTTGCCATATTTTCGTTTTCCTTAACAAATTCTTCTCCAACAATTTCCTTTAAGTTGTCTATTAACTGCTGTGTCATGAAAAAATCACTCCTAACAAATTATTTTATTATTAATGCTGCTGAACCAAACATTCCTGCATCATTTCCCAATTCTGCCAAATGAACTGCTGCATCTCCACATGCTGAAAAACATGTTTCCCTATATGTATCCTTTACAACATCAATAAGGTATGAACCTGCCTTACTTACTCCTCCACCTATGATAAACGCCTGTGGGTTTACTGTCGCTGCAATATGTGACATGGCCTTTCCAAGATAGTTGCCCATCTGCTTTGTTATGGTTATTGCACCTTCATTTCCTTCTTTTGCCAAATCAAAAACATCCTTAGCTGTAATATTTTCCCCGAATTCATTTAATTTTTCGTCACTATGAGCTGCCATATATCTCTTTGCAAGTCGTACAACTCCTGTGGCAGATGCATACTGCTCCAAACATCCATGTCTTCCACAATTACACTGTTCCTCTTCTCCATCCTGCATATGCATATGTCCGATTTCTCCTGCACCACCATTGTAGCCTGTAAGAATCTTACCATTAATAATGACTCCGCCACCTACACCGGTTCCAAGAGTAATCATTACAATGTCATCATAACCTTTTCCGCCACCTTTCCATGCTTCACCAAGGGCGGCTACGTTTGCATCATTTCCGGCTTTAACCTTAATACCATGGAACATTTCAGAAAGCTTCTGTTCAACATTAAAAGTTCCCCATCCTAAATTTACACACTGTAAAACTGTTCCATCTGCTAAAACAGGTCCCGGAAGTCCAATTCCAATACCTTCTATTTTATCAAGGCTGATGCCTTCTTTTACTAATTTACTCTCTAAAGCCTCACATATATCTGCAAGAATATTTTCACCAAAATTTTCTGTTCTTGTAGTAATTTCCCACTTATCTAAAACTTCTCCATTATTTTTAAAGAAACCTATCTTTATTGTAGTTCCTCCAACATCAATTCCAAAACAATACTCTTTCATTTTTTCCTCCTAAATTATTTTATTCATCGTCTTCTGTTGCTTTCTTCATATTTTTTTCTACACGGTTATATAATTCCTGTGCCGCATTATATCCCATTCTCTTCTGTCTGTGGTTAACCGCCGCTGACTCAACAATAACTGCAAGATTTCGTCCCGGTCTGATAGGAATGGAGTGACACACTACTTTATTTCCCAGAAATTCAATGTAATTGTCCACAAGACCCATTCTGTCATATTCTTTTTCTCTATCCCACTCTTCCAGTTTAATAACCATATCAATGTTTGCCGTATCCAAAATACTTTCAACACCAAACAATGCCTTAACATCAATAATTCCAATGCCTCGAAGTTCAATAAAATGCTTGGTTATTTCAGGTGATGTTCCAATCAATGTTTCATCACTTACTTTTCTGATTTCCACCACATCATCTGTAACTAAACGATGTCCTCTCTTTATCAGTTCAAGGGCAGCTTCACTTTTTCCAATTCCGCTTTCACCCATAATCAGCACACCTTCACCATAAACATCCACCAAAACTCCATGTCTTGTAATGCAAGGTGCCAGTTCAACATTTAACCATCTTGACAGTTCAGCGTTAAATCTGGATGTAGCCATATCTGTTGATAAAATAGGAACTCCATGCTTTGCTCCAATTTCAATCATATCCTCATCCGGCTTATTGCCACGACAAAGAATAAGGCACGGTATACCGCTGCTCATCAGTTTCTCATACACCCATTGTCTGTTTTTTCTTTCCATGTTATCTAAAAATGCACATTCCACATTTCCAATAATCTGAACTCTTTCTTTATCAAAATGTTCAAAAAAGCCTGCCAGCTGTAATGCCGGTCTGTTTACTTCCGGTATGGTAATCTTAATTTTATCTGTATCCACTGATGGTGTATGATTTGTAAGTTTGTAATACTCTACAATCTTTGTAAATTTGATGCTGATATCTGATTCCATTTTATGCTCTCCTCTCCTGTTATTATTAATATTTTATAACTTTACTCCTGTCTGATATAATATCATCCGGGCATTTTTTTGTACACATTATTTTTAAATTTAGTGAAAGAACTTATATACATCCTTAGCTACATTTTCATTCATAGATGGTGCTTTCTCCAATTCCTCCACCGTGGCAGTTCTGATATTTTCCAGAGTTTTAAAATGCCTCATAAGTGCTTTTCGCCTTGTAGGTCCCACTCCCGGAATATCATCTAAAATAGAATGTACCTGTCCTTTATTTCTAAGACTTCTATGATATTCAATGGCAAATCTGTGGGTTTCATCCTGTATTCTTGTAATAAGTTTAAAAGCTTCAGAATGGGTATCTATTGGTATTTCCACATTATTATAATATAAACCTCTTGTTCTATGATTGTCATCCTTAACCATTCCACATACAGGAATATTTATTCCTAAATTGTCAAGAACTTTAAGAGCTACGTTTACCTGTCCTTTTCCTCCGTCCATTAAAAGCACATCCGGAAACTTACTAAAACTTCCCATATTGTAATCACCGTCTTCTAAATCCAGTTTCTCACGCTCTTCCAAACCATGTTTAAAACGTCTTGTAAGAACCTCTTCCATGCTGGCGTAATCGTCCGGTCCCTTTACGGATTTGATTTTGAACTTTCGATAGTTATTTCTCTTTGGTTTGCCGTCCTCATACACAATCATGGATGCCACAGATTCATATCCATTGGTATTTGATATATCATATGACTCCATTCTGTGAATTCCGGTAATTCCCGTAAGTTCCTCTATTTCATGAACTGCACCTGTGGTCTTTCTCTGCTCACGTCTGTATTTTTCCTTGTTTTGCTCTAACAGATTTTCAGCATTCTTAGCTGCCAGTTCCACTAACTTTTCCTTACTTCCCTTTTTAGGATTTACTATTTTAACAGTATAATTCTGATTTCTGCTAAGCAATTTTGATAATAATTCCGGCTCTTCTACCTCCTCCTGTACCAGTAATTCGTGGGGAATAAAAGGTGTTCCTATATAATATTGTTTGATAAAGCTCGTAAGAATGTCCCTTCCCGTATCTCCCGGAACTGTTGTCAGATAAAAATGTTCCCTTCCTATGAGTTTTCCGTTTCTCACAAAAAATACCTGAACCACTGCATCATTTCCCTCTTCTGCATATGCAATAATATCTCTGTCTTCAAATTGATGGGTTGTTATTTTCTGATTACCTGCCACGTGGTTAATACTGTTTATTAAATCACGGCACTCCATAGCCTTTTCAAAATCCAGTTCTGCCGATGCCTTTTGCATCTTTTCCTCTAGTTCCTTGATGGTGTCTCTGTAATTACCCTCTAGAAATTTTATTGCCTTATCTACATTCTCCCGATATTTTTCTTTCGATATATATCCCTGACACGCTCCATCGCATTGCCCAATATGATAGTACAAACAAGGTCGTCCATTAACATGGGGAACTTCCTTTTTATCCTCCTGTTCCTCCCATGGTTTTCTATTATCTATTATGGTTTTATTACAATTTCTGATTTTATACATTTTCTGTAATAAATCTATGGTGTCACGAACTGCCCCGGCACTGGTAAAGGGGCCAAAATATTTATTATTGTCTTTTTTCATTCTTCGGGCTAAAAGTATTCTCGGATAATCTTCACGCAAAGTAACCATGACATATGGATAAGTCTTGTCATCCATAAGCATGGTGTTGTACTTTGGTCTATATTCTTTTATAAGGTTACACTCTAAAATGAGAGCCTCTAATTCGGAATCTGTCAATATATATTCAAACCTTTTGATATTTGAAACCATTGACTGAATTTTCAGGCTCTTCTTAGTGCTTTCCCTAAAATATGAACTTACCCGCCTTTTTAAATTAACTGCCTTACCTACATATATAACGTCGTCCCGTTTATCATGCATAAGATAAACTCCCGGCGTTTCCGGCATTTTCTTCAATTCCTCTGAAAAATTAAACTCACTCATATGGCTATTGTACCAAATTGCAGGCAGTATGACTAGCCACTAATCATTGGAAATACATTTTGAATTTTAGAAAATAACGTATAAAAAAGCTGCTTCTTTAAAGCTTACAAAACTCTGAAGAAACAGCTCACATATATTTCAATTTAAATATTTAATTTTAACTCTTTGTTTCCTTCAAGAATATTCACGTCCGTTTCCAAAGTATTATCCTTGCATGAAACCGTTACATAATACTTATATTGACTTTTGTCCTTTAATTCCACCAACATATTAACATCCACTGTGTCATCTTCCCTCAGTAAGTAAGTATATTTTACATTTTCAAGAGTTTTGGAATATTTATTCTTAATTTCATTGTCAATTTTTTCCTTTACGTTCTTAGCATTTGACATTTTAAAGAATTCCTCTTCTGATATTTCTTTAGCCTCGTATTCCTTACATGTCTTCGAATTATCATCCCATTTAAAATGATATTTCTGTTGAGATAAACTCATCCAGTCCTTAAAATCGGATTGTAATTCATAATATGAATAGTTATATGCGTACAGTTCATTATTTTCTACGAATAAATTAATTCTATTTTTAGAATACAATTCGACTGCCTGATTTTTTTCCACTCCATATATTATGGTCTTCATTTCATCATTCTGTCTCACCTGTACCTCATTAAAAAGCACATACTTATGCCCCAGATTAATTGTTTCAATTGACGTGTCACTTGTAGCTATGAATGCATCTGCTAATTTTTTGCTTTCCTTCGAATTTAAGAACCAAAGTTCAAACTCACTTTCATCTCCGTCCTGTTTGCCCTTTGTTAATGCAAATGCCTCTTCCTCTCCATCCTCATCAAAATCGTCCACAACCATTTTAAACACTTCTTTATCAGTTAATTTTTTAATTTCATTTTCATAGTTCGCTGTTATTTTTTCAGAAGTGTCGTTTTCAACCTTGTTCTTTGATGTACCACATCCTATTAAAGTTATCACTAATGCTGATAAAATAGTTACTAATGCTATCTTTTTCATTTTGTTTTCTCCCTACTTTTCTCCTACAAATTCTGCCCTGCCAATCACCAGTGAATCAGTTTCCGCATCATATTTTAAATACACGTTCAGCTTACCAATCTCTTTAGAGCCAATAGTAATCCTCAGTGAAGTCCTGATTGTTTTATCATCATTTCTTTCTTTGAAATAATCATATTCCGCATAATGGTTATCCCATGTTTCTGCCATTAAAGCATGTAAACTCAATGCACCGGCTGTATCTTCTTCAGTCATTCCAAGTTTGCCTTCTTTGTAAACACGAGCAGCCTGATTATCTGATCTATCCAAATCATTTGGATCTACATATTCCAATTCACTTTTTTGGCATCCTAAATCTAAAAGAGAAATTATCTGCTCATAATTAAATTTAACTCCTGTGATTTTCATTTTATAATCGTCCAACAATTCGACACGAAATGCATCTCTCTCCAACTCTGCCGTCTCAACATTACTGTATATTCTTTTTAATTCCTTGCCTGTGAATTCATAAAGATTCCAGTCAACATGCATATTAGGTTCGCTGGACAAAATCACTTCATCTTTACCGTCTCCCGTAACATCCCACAGATTCAACTGTTCGTCTCTGCCACCCAAACCTGCAAATATGTCAGTCCTTGTCAGATAACTTTTCTTGTTTTTATAATCCAGCACTGCAATATAAGCATAATTTTCATTAATATCCACATTTTTGTTTTCATCAATAACTAATACAAGACATTCCCCTTCTCCGCTAATATTACCTACAGTAGCGTTAGTGATATATACCCTATCCTTAAATCCAAGATAGGATAAATCATACGTTGGTTCATCCTTTTTTTCCGTGCAAAATGTGGCGTCAGTTTCTTCTGCATATTGACATTTGTGAATAACAACCTCAACTGTTCCATTTGTCTTTTTAGGATCAGGCACTTCAAAACCTGCATCTGTTTCTTTTGTCTGTGTTAAATGGATTTGTGATTTTTCACCTGACATTTTCATAACATCATTCCCACTTGTTTCAATACCCGTTTTTTCTTCAACACTACCACATGCAACCAAACCGAAAGTTGCAACTCCCATTAGCACTAATGCCATAATTTTTCTTACTGTTTTCCTCACCGTTTTTCTCCTTTGATTCATACATTAAATTCCAATTTTGTAGTAGCATTCATACCCAAATATCTACTTTCCAAACTAATTTTATTCTATCACAAACACAACTCTTGTCCATCATTTTTTGAAAAATTTTTACATTATTTTTTTATTTTTTTACAACCTATTGTATGAAAAAAGTTATAGGACCATCCCCCTAAATCGGGATTTGAATTCTATAACTTTGTTCTAATAATTATGTCTTTTACGCTGTCTGTTTCTCGGCAAGCTGCCTCTTTAATTCCTCTATTTCTTTTTCATATCTTCTACGTTC
>OCHA01000190.1_pt1 | contig 86379 bp, 74 predicted proteins | sample 1538591 | NCBI WGS metagenome assembly OCHA01 (sample SAMN04571710, study PRJEB22368) | human gut metagenome | biome: human gut; material: stool | host: Homo sapiens | place: Luxembourg | collected 2012-09-06 | reverse complement strand
CCGGGTATTTGACTTAGTATCCATCTGGGAGATCTTGTGGCCCAGAGAACGCGAATGTGAAGATTCAGCACCATCGAATCAACGCAAATGTGGTCGTAGGACTGCTTGTTCGCGAGTTTCGTTGCTCCGGAACAGATGTGTCTGCCAAAGTCCTTGCGATGTACGCAGACAATAGAACTTCGTCAATGGAACCCCAGTGGCTTGCCGCTGGGTTAAGTCAGGTGCGTAGATGTACAGGAAGACAAGATCTCTCAGCTGTTTGATGTTGTCTGCATCAACCGTTATTTTGCTTGGTATCTGCAGACTGGCAGAACTGAAACCATCTATCCGATGATGAAGAAGGATCTTGAAGATTGGCATGCAAAATATCATAAGCCAGTAATTGTTACTGAGTACGGAGCAGATACGATTGCCGGAATGCATAAGCTTCCAGAGGTTATTTTCTCAGAGGAATATCAGGTAACATATCTCGAGGAAAATAATAGAGCAATGGATTCCTGTGATTTCGTAGCAGGTGAGCATATTTGGGCATTTGCAGACTTTATGACAAGTTTTGGTCTTCGCCGTATTGATGGAAATAAGAAGGGAATTTTCACCAGACAGCGTCAGCCAAAGGCAGCAGCATTTGCAATCAGAAAGCGTTGGCTGGAAAAATAAACAGCACATGTTAAAAAGGAAAAAGAATAAGATATAAGAATTAATAAAAGAAGCGCCAAGGACAGGCAAAATCGTAAGGTTTTAGTTTGTCTTTGGTGTTTTTTGTTGCAAAAAGAAAGGACAAATGATAAGCTAGGAAAAAAAGTGATTGTTTGAAGGAGAAAATAAGATGGCAAACCCAGACAGCCAAGAATCTAAATACTGGAAGTTAATGAATGAACTGAAACAAAAAATAATAGATGGTACTTATCAGGCAGGTGATAAAATGTCGTCGGAGAATGAACTGGCTGCTTTTTATCAGGTGAGCCGTCATACAGTTAGAAAGGCACTCGCAATTTTGGAGCATGAAGGCTATATTTATGCTGTTCACGGCAAAGGAACATTTTGTTCGGAGATGGGACGTCATACAAAGACATCTCGCAATATTGCTGTTGTGACGACATACCTGTCAGATTATATTTTTCCGTCTGTTATTCAGGGAATTGATCAAGTTATGACAGAGAATGGCTACAGTATTATCTTAAAGAATACAAAAAATTCCTCCAGCGCAGAAGGAAAATGCCTGGAGGAGCTTCTTTCAAAGGATATCGAAGGTCTGATTATTGAACCAAGTAAGAGTGAGATTTACTGTCGTCATATTGCACTTTATAAAAAGCTTGAGGAATTCCATATTCCTTATGTGTTTATTCAGGGAACTATGGAGCAGCTTAAAGATCATCCATATGTTATGATGGATGATTGTAAGGGCGGATACCTGATTACAAAGTATCTGCTTGAGACAGGCCATCGCCAGATTCTTGGCATGTTTAAGGCAGATGACCGTCAGGGGATTGAGCGTCACCGCGGTTATGTGCGTGCGCTTCAGGAATATGGTGTTTTGTATGATCCAGACCGCATTATATGGTTTCACACAGAAGACCGTGCTGTTAAACCGTTTGCAAAACTGCGTGCAATGGCAGCATTGAAAGCAAAGTTTGACAGTATTGTCTGTTATAATGATCAGATTGCGATTAAGACTATTCAGACACTTTCTCAGCTTGGCATTCGTGTCCCGGATGATGTGTCAGTAACGGGATATGACAATTCATTTCTGGCAGAAAATTATCAGGTGGGGCTGACAACTATTGCTCATCCTCATGAAAGACTAGGAGAACGGGCGGCAAAACTTTTGCTTGATCTTATGCAGGCAAAGCCGCTTGGTGAGAAAGAGTGCCAGATTGTCATAGAGCCGCAGTTAATTGTGCGGGAATCATGTAAGCAAAGGTCAATTACTCCAACCCGTAAAGGGGTCGGGGATTCCTTATCAAATCTTTAAAAGAGATTGTACAGCGCAAAGTACCATTTTGTAGGAGCCAGCCATGACAGGAGTCTGTATCCTGGAATGAAATCACTAAGATCCATCAAAACTGGCGAATATAATAGACAAAACAGCAGAATCACAGGAATCAACGCATCATAGGCAATTGATGAGCGTACAAGGCGCGTGAGAAGTGTGCAGATTAGGCTGCATAGGGCAGCAAAGATAATAAAAAGTGCAGCTTCTGCAATCAAAAAAGCATTAAGTGGTGCGGTAGTACTGATAACTAGAGATAAAAGGGCAGCGGTTGCGATAAAGAGCGCTGGAAGATAGCTGTAAAGAAATGGAACAAACAGCTTTTCATCTGGGCGGCGAAGCAGAAAGCGCCCTTTTTTTGCGTCATGACGATACTGGGAGCTGCCTGCAAGTGCAGTCAGCATTATAAAAAGTACGGCAAGTCCGCGAACTGGAATTTGAAATAGTGCCTGATCATCATAGAAATTTTCTGGAATATCCTCATATACAACATGAAAGACTGGTGTATTTTCCTTCTCATATTCATAGTGCTCATCGACAAGTGCTTTTAGTTCATCGGCTTTTTTTAATGAGACGACATCGTAAGATGCAATAAAATCAGCAAGCATTGTCTTTGCATATTCCTGAAAAATTGCATTGTAGACAGCTTCGTTTACAACAGCCGTAAGAACAGTTGAAGGAGAAGTGTAAACGCTGATACATCCGTCTTCACTAGCCTGCATCTGTGACTCTAAATCATTTGGAAATTCATAACCGCACTCTGCTTTTCGAAGATTAATATCTTCCTGCATGTAATCTAGTGATGAAGATCGGTAAAAACGATACAATCCATCATCAAGTGACTCAAGATTAGTAAGCACAGCTTCGGTCATTTCATCAGGATTGGCACAGTATAATCCAATGCGGATGATTTCGTGGCGGTCTGCATTTTGTGCCGCAGCAATGCCAATAACAAGAAGAATAGCGGCCATACACCAGAGTGATTTTTTCTTTCTTGTATAGCGGGCAAGGAATGAGAACCAGGCACGAAGTAATTTTAAATTTTTATTTTTCTTCATACTTGCTCCTTTCTCTGAGAGAGTGCGTCAGCTTACCTTTTTTGAACGTGCCAGCAAGGAGCGCAACGATTATCAAAAGGATTCCTTCTATAATCAGAATAATGATGTCAAAACTGGAAACGCTTTGACCAAATTGCCAGAATATCATATTTTTTAATTGGCTTCCAGGCAGTGCGGCACTTATGCGGCGAAGCATATCCGGCAAGAATGCAGAAGGAATCAGACAGCCTGAGGCATACATTACAAGAAGAGATACAGCAAATGTGGTTATCATACAGGCCTGCTTGCCATGGCAGATGCGGCAGATAAAAAGTTCAAGTGCGCATGAAAAAAATGCACATACAAAACATGAAACGAGAGTGTGTCCAATCAAAAAGGCAGGAACAATATGTGCTACGCTTCCAATTGTACCGATCAAAAGACATATGGCTGAAAAAATGAGCCATTGACATATTACTGCTGCTGAAAAATCTGCCAGCAGACAAAAAGAATCAGAAAGGCCAAGGCGCGAGAGTGCAGGCAGTACGGTACGGTTTGGAGCAACAAAGAAAAAGCACAGATTTATGCCTGACAGCAAGAACAAAAGAGCCAGTCCGCTGCATAGATAGCCAACAAGAACGAAATCTGTGGCAGGTGCGTTGTCAGAAGAGATTTCTTCCTTTTCAAGACTACTCTCTTCGATGTCGCTTCCAACAATTTGAAACAGTGCATCGCGCTTCAAAACAGCATTGATATACAAATCGTTTAGCTGTGTGTTTGCTTTATCCTGCTGTTTTTCGGTAGCATCAAAGTCATCATAGATTTCATACAGCGCATAGACTCCAGTTTGAGAGCTTGCTACCATCTGGGAGAGGCTGTCAACAATTTGACGAAAGATTACTGTCTCAATGCTTGGCTCACCAGGATAAATGATGCGGGCAGGAAGATCATTCGTGCCGCTCATGATAGTGTGGATCATGCCTTCTGGGATAATGACAGCTGCCTTAACCTCACCTGAATCGAGCATGGCTTTTGCTTCGTCCTCAGAGGTGGTTTGTTTAATTGTGACCATTGAGGATAAGCTTTCCATGTTTGAGACCATGCCGAGTGCAAGTGAGTAATGAAGTCCTGCATTTTTTGGCATAACGAAGACAACGTTAAAGTGAGAAGCGGCTGAAGTGTCGTTTTTTTGATTGACGAATGAAAGGCCATATATGGCTGCTGCGCAGATGATGCCTAAAAGAGCGAGGCCGCACAAAAGCTTTCCGAGTCTTCTAAAGCAGCGCTTCCAGGTAAAAGCCAGATAACAACGACGCAAATTTAAAGTAGAACTCATGATAAGTATTCAATAATCTCCTTTACTGGTGTGTCGGCTGCAAGCGTTCTTGCATGACCGTCCTTTAACAGAATCAGTTTGCTGCACAAATCAAAATCAGCCTCCTCATGCGTAGCAAGAAGAACGGTATTTCCCTGAGCACAGTACAAATGAATATATTCGCGTATATCCTCCTTGCAGACAAGATCTAGTGCAGCATCAGGTTCATCAAGAAGTAAAAGTGTTGGGCGCGATGCAAGTGCGCAGGCAATGCTTAGGCGCTTTTGCATGCCGCCGGAGAGAGCCTTTGCCTTTTTGTGGAGGAAAGGTTCAATTTTTAATATGGATAGAAAACCATCCTTTAAATCATCTTCAATGGAATATTCGGTAGCGCTGTACCATAATTTTAAGTGATCCATGGCAGTCATATCAGGGAAAAGTGGGTTATTTTGAGCCACATATCCGATTTTTGTGGACTGCAGAGACGGATTTTTTAACAGATTCTTTCCATCAAATAGAATAGTTCCGCTGTCTGGCGTATCTGTTCCTGAAAGAATATGCAAAAGTGTAGACTTTCCGCAGCCGTTAGGACCGAGTAAGCCAATGCATTCGCCAGGTGCAGCATCAAACGATACATTTTGCAAAACCTGCTGTTTTTTATAAGATTTTGAAATAGATTGTATAGATAACATAAGACTCCATTCTGCTGCGAGGCATTTTGCAGCAAACTTGTTGACTGTAACAAAAACAGTATAGCATAAAATGAAAAATCAGAAAAGATAAGCATCATGTTTTTTTCTTTACAACCAGTAACGCTTATGCTATACTGCGAATAGAAGCTATCGGGCAAATATTGGCTTAAAAGCTATAGTTTGTCAAAGAGAGCACGACAAAAAAAGAAAGGTAAATGAAACAATGAAGGGAATTATTTTAGCAGGCGGCAGTGGTACAAGACTGTATCCGCTGACCAGAGTAACATCAAAGCAGCTGCTTCCGATTTATGATAAGCCGATGATTTATTATCCGCTGTCTGTTCTTATGAACGCAGGAATCCGCGAGATCTTAATCATCTCTACACCAGATGATACGCCAAGATTTGAGGCACTTTTGGGTGATGGTCATCAGTTTGGAATCGAGCTGTCTTATGCAGTACAGCCAAGTCCTGATGGACTGGCACAGGCATTTGTTATCGGCGCTGATTTTATTGGCAATGATAATGTAGCAATGGTTCTTGGCGATAATATTTTTGCAGGTCATGGTCTGACAAAGAGATTGAAGGAAGCTGCAAACCGCAAAGTCGGTGCTACTGTATTCGGCTACTATGTAGACGATCCGGAGCGTTTTGGTATTGTTGAGTTTGATAAGAATGGAAAGGCAATCTCTATCGAAGAAAAGCCGGCACATCCAAAGAGCAACTATTGTGTAACTGGTCTTTATTTCTATGATAACCGTGTTGTTGAGTATGCAAAGAACTTAAAGCCATCTGCAAGAGGAGAGCTTGAAATCACCGATCTGAACCGCATTTATCTGGAGAACGGTGAATTAAATGTTGAGCTTTTGGGACAGGGCTTTACATGGCTTGATACTGGTACACATGAGTCTTTAGTAGATGCAACTAATTTTGTACGTACCGTTGAGACACATCAGCACAGAAAGATTGCTTGTCTTGAGGAGATTGCATACTTAAATGGATGGATCACAAAGGAGCAGCTGATGGAGGTTTATGAGATCTATAAGAAGAATCAGTATGGTGCTTATCTGTTAGATGTCATGAATGGAAAGTACATCGACAAATAAAATAATGATGAAAAGAAAATATCGTGTGATATTGCTGGCAGCGCTGGTGCTTAGCTGGATGGGCATGATTTTTATGTTCTCCAGTCAGGACGGCGCTGCGTCGTCTGAGACGAGCGGTCGGGTAGTAGAACGGGTGATTGCCGTAGTAAAACCTGATTTTAACAGCCTTGCAAAGAGCGAACAGATCAGCTTTCGAAAGATGGTCACATTTTTTGTACGCAAGGGAGCGCATTTTACAGAATACATGATTCTGGGCGTGCTTCTTTTTTTATTTTATTATGAGTGGAGACCGAAGATTTTTCAGGTGCCGCAAAAGGAAAATATGCATATAATGAAGCTTCGTCTATGCCGCATCTGGTTTACGGCTTGGATCACAGGTACGCTTTATGCAGCAAGCGATGAGTTTCACCAGATGTTTACTGGAGGGCGTTCCCCACAGGTAAGGGATGTGTGTATAGATAGCTCTGGAGCAGCAGTTGGATGTCTGCTTGCACTGATGGTCATAGTGTTCATATTAAGAAAATTTGCAAGAAAAATGCAGAGGCAGACAGAAAAATAATATGTAAAAGTAAAACAAAATAAGGCATCAAAGCGAAAACATGAAAGTGAAGATGCCAAAGACAAGACATCATATAGGACAGCAGGAGGAATAAAAAATGACAGAAGCATTGGAAAAGAATATCAGAAAAGTAGTGCCGTATGTTCCGGGGGAACAGCCACAAAATCCAAACGTGATAAAGCTAAACACAAATGAAAATCCTTATTCACCTGCACCTGGTGTAGCGCGCGTGTTAAAGAGCATGGATGCAGATCTGTTGCGTCTTTATCCAGATCCGACAAATGGTTGTCTTGTAAAAGCACTGGCAGATTATTATGGATTATCAGAGGAGCAGGTCTTTGTGGGAATTGGTTCTGATGATGTTCTAAGTATGAGCTTTCTGACATTTTTTAATTCTGGAAAACCTATTCTGTTTCCAAATGTAACTTATTCATTCTATGATGTTTGGGCTGATCTGTACCGTATCCCATATGTAACATGTGCGCTTGATGATCAGATGATGATCAAAAAGGAAGACTATTTCAAAGAAAATGGTGGTATTGTGATCCCAAATCCGAATGCACCGACTGGAGTATATGAGCCGCTTGAGACATTTGAGGAAATTTTACAGAAGAACCCAGATGTTGTTGTTATTGTCGATGAAGCCTATGTGGATTTTGCAGATGGCTCATCAGCACGCACTCTGATTGAAAAGTATCCAAATCTGCTTGTTGTTCAGACTTTCTCAAAGTCACGTTCAATGGCTGGAATGCGTATTGGCTATGCGATGGGAAATAAAGAATTGATTAAGTCACTTAATGATGTAAAATATTCCTTTAATTCCTATACAATGAGCCGTGTGGCGCTTCTTTGCGGTGTTGAGGCTGTAAATGATAAAGCTTATTTTGAGAAACATGTTAAAAAGATTTGCGATACTCGTGAAAAGACAAAGAAAGCATTGGCTGCGCTTGGTTTTTCATTTCCAGACTCCCAGTCAAACTTTATCTTTGCATCACACAAGAGTATGCCGGCAAAGGAGATTTTTACAGCATTAAAGGAACGAAATATTTTTGTTCGCTACTTTAACAAGCCAGGTATTGATAATTATCTGCGTATCACGATCGGTACTGATGAGCAGATGCAGGCACTTGAGGCAGCATTGAGAGAAATCTTGCTGCAGGCATAAAGAATATGTAACTATTCAGAGCCATGCAAAATTGCTTTCTGTGAATGCTTGCATTCAGACAGAATAGCAATTTTATATGGCGAGGTAACCACATGAGCAAAATAGAAGCATCGAAGATGCGATTTTGCGAATGTGGTTCTGAATAGTTACGAATATACAAAAATAAATTAGATAAAAAGGCAGAGACAAAATCGGTAAAATGATTTGTCTCTGTTTTTTTGCTTATAGTATGCAGGTGTTACACCAGTTAATTTCTTGAATTGGCGATAGAAATGAATTTCATTTCTTGTATTCCGGAGAGCGGCCTGATTCCGGTAGACTTCTATCAGGATCCATCTTGTGATTGGAGAGATGATACTGCAGGAGCAATTGCAGCATGTGGTCTTATCGAGCTGAGCAAGGTAACAAAGAACTGGAAGAAGCAGAAGTACATGGATGCAGCAATCAGACTTCTGAAGGCAATTGATGAGAAGGGCTGTAACTACGATCCAAACGTAGACGAGCTTCTTGAGAAATGTACAGCAGCTTACAACGAGCCAGATCATAACTTCCCAATGATCTACGCAGATTACTACTTCATCGAGGCAATCTGGAAGCTGACAGGAGACGAGCTGTTCATCTGGTAATTTTTTACAACTGAATATTAAAGTAAGCGGTCCGGGGTGGAAACCATGGGCCGTTTTTTTATCGTTTACGCGTCATGCCAAATATTTGCAGCTAGGCCCGAAGGTGAAGGGTTTTCACGAGCCGGACACTTGGAGCAGGTCTTTCTAATGTTTGATAATAAAGAGTGTAAAAGGAACCTGCGGAGTTTGGTCCGGCGACGAAACCATTACACCGATGGGCTTTCGTAACATGAAGCGTGAACTGTAATCTTTTTTGATATTTTTAAACTTAACACATCATCGCCCTTGAAAAAACAAGTTGGCTATGATACCATAATACCGTGAAAAAATTTGATTTTGAAGGGGGTGAGCCAAGTAAATGGAATCATTGCAGCAGCGGGAGAATACTGTGGAGGCAAAAAGATTAAAGCGAAAATTTACAGGGGCGTTGTTGGCACTTTTGATTACATTTCTGGCGGTGGTTTCTGCAACATATGCCTGGTATATTTATAATACAAGTCAGCATACGACAAATGTACGTATGGCGGCAGGTGCAGGCGTCAATCTTCAAATCAGTAATGCATATAATGGCGTGTATGGCTCATCAGCTGTTTTAGAAAGCTTTTCAGGACAGCTTGTGCCTGTCTCAACAAATAAAATTAGTGCTGGCTTTCAGAAGGTGACGGAGTTTGCATCAGGCTATCAGACAAAAACAGGACTTGCAGCAAGCATTTTTGGAAATGGAGAGCAAAATGATTATTATCATACAAGTCTGTTTTTAAGAACAACAGGAGGAACACTTGATATATATCTGTCAGATATTGGATTTGAGGACAGTGATGAAGCTTCACCTATTTCTTCAGCAATTCGCTTGGGACTAGTTGTTCATAAAGTGGGAGAGCATCAGGCACATGATAATGAATATATCTTTGCAATAAGCGATAAAAAAAATCCAGAAGCAGAGTATAACACGGCAACAGGGCAGGAGGGCTATGTGCTTGATGCTTCACGCAAGGATGGCACAACAGTGCCATTTACACCATATACATCAGATGAGTATTGTATCTACAATAAAGAGACTGGTGCTGTGAAGCGCAAGGATGATTCACTGCGGCTTTGTACGATATCAGGTGCTGATGATGGAAGTGTTGGTGAATCTGTTGAAATTGAGCTTTACATTTGGCTGGAAGGCTGTGATGAAGATTGTACTTCAAATCTTTGCAGACAAACGCTTAGAAATTTGGCAGTGTCGTTTGCCGGAGTGAAGACAGATCAATAATTAAACAAAAGGGAAGGGAGAGGTCATGAATGATGATGTCAAAAAATTAAAAAAACGACTTCGGGCTGTTATATTTTTGACTGTGATGATTTTTTGCGCAGCAGGCGGCTCTGTCTATGCATGGTTTACGCTGTCAGGAATGGCTTCTACGAATGTAACACCGATGGGTGGTTCAATAAGTAATGGTGATGCGTCACTTTTGATTTCTGCGTCGCGTTTGGGACCATTTGACAAGAACTGCGAGCTGGTGCTAGATGGAAATCCAGACACATTAAAGCCACTCTCGACAGCAGATCTGGATCATTTTTACCGTGCAATTGCACAAAATAAGGACGGAATTGCTGTTCTCTATGAAGCGGCGGATAGTCAGGTGGATGAAGATGCACTTCATGGAACCGTTTACTTAAAGTGTGAGAATGCACCGTGTGATGTGTATTTTGATGCGGAAAATTTAAATGTTGGAAGCGATGCACAGGTGCTTGCTGCGATGCGTCTTGGTATTCGTATCACATCGAATTCTGGTACAAATACATATCTTTTTTTTCTGGATGAGCTAGGAGCTGTTGCAGGAGCACAGTCAAGGGCAACAATACCGGCTTCATCCGCTGTAGTTTCGTCGATATCATCAGGCGGACAGGCGGCTTACGTGTCTGACCCATCAACCACGATTTCCCAATATATGTCTTATAAAAATAGTTCATACAAATATGATGCGGGCGCATCTGTTCTTGTCTCGCTAGAGACCGATGAAGTGGCATCAGTAGAATATTGGCTTTATCTTGAAGGATGTGATGAGCAGTGCTTTAATCCAGTGCAAAATAAGGATGCCGGACTTATGCTCGCGTTTGTTGGAGTGGATGAATCACAGAAGGGAGGAGCAAAATGAAGCAGGCGTTTCGAAATTGGTTTTTGTGTGTCACAGCAATCGCAGCGCTTCTTTCATTAACTGCGGCTACTTATGCATGGTTTACATCTAATCAGGCTGTTTCAACAACAATGGCATCGGCACGTACAGCAGAAGAAAGCTTAGAGCTTCAAATTAGCAGTGACGGCAGCACTTTTTCCAATGCGTCACCTGTTTCGATTGCGCAGGTTAATCAGACTTCACTGACTAATCTTTTGCCTGTCTCTACGGCAAATTTGACGAATTTTATCTATGCGCCATCGACTGTGTCAGATATGGCGGTAACTTTTGAGCCTGTCACTGATGAGCAGTATTATTATCACGGAAGAATCTACCTGCGTGCGCTGGCACAGGGATTATCATCAGACACGACACTTTCTCTTTATTTTGATCAGACAGATGGTCTTCTTGGAAAAGATGTAAATGGAACGCTGTTAAATGCTGCCAGACTTGGACTTGTTTTTAACAACGACTACACTTCCTCTGTAATTCTTCGTCTGTCAGAGTCACAAAACGCATCAGGACAGCAGATTTTTAATACAGTTGTCGGCGGTGTGACACTTGGAGCGAATCAAGTACTCTCATGGAATGGAAGCAGCGTTTTTGCTGTGGCTGATCCAAGTGTGCAGATCGCTGATTATACAGTTACATTTGGTGCGTCGGATATGAGTATTCCACAGCGGCCACTATGTGTGATGAATTTGAATCAAATTTATCCGGTAGATGTCTATTTCTATTTGGAAGGCTGTGATCCAGACTGCTCTGATGCAATCACGCACAATGAGGCCGATCTGTATCTGGCATTTTACGGCATTTCGGGCCGGGAAGGAGGCCAGTGATGAAGGGAAAACAGTTGGGACGTTCGCAAAAAGAGAGCAGCAATCAAGCAAAGGCACAGGCTCGTTTGGAACGATCTCGTGTCCGCACATCAATCCTACTTTTGTTGTTGGCACTTGTTGCAGTGACTGCAACGACAGTTGCATGGTTTTCGATTGCAGATAGAGCGAGGGTGCGCACAATGAGTCTTGATATTATATCAGGTGTGGATCTTAGAATGGATCTTGATGCACATGATACAATTGAAGCATACAAAAAAACGCTGTCATTTGAAGAGATTGCATCGCGCATTCAAAAGGAAAAGGGTTTTTCAATGAAAGAAGTACCGCTAGAACCGGTTACGACGATTGATCAGCGCAGCTTTACTTTTGAAAGTGGGGCGGCTGCGTCAGCAAAAAGTGGTGCATATCTTGAGTTTACGCTTCACTTTATGGCAGCGAAGGATATGATAGTACATTTGACGAGTGCAGACAGTTCAAAAAACATCAGAGACGAAACTGCAATCTTGTCAGATACATCATCGCTTTCTGAGGCAATGCGTATTTCATTTGAGGCTGACGGTATATGTTATGTGTATGATCCGGGATTAGGTGATACGATGACAAAGACAACGTCTGCAAGAACCTTTGGTCTATTGCCGTCAGAACAAATGATATTAAATGAAAATAATGCCATGTTTTCGCTTAAGGAAGGTGAGGATAAGGCAGTTTTGGTACACATCTGGTTAGAAGGAACAGACCCGCTGTGTACAGATGAATTAAAATCGGCTGAGTATGCGATTAGGCTTCGTTTTACAGGAACAGATTCCTCGAATCAGGCCTTTGACCACTAATATAGTTCATATCACGTGAACGCTAATTAACATTACGAAGCAACAAAAATGAGAGGACAAAAAAGAAAATGAATGCAGTGAAACGAGCAGCAAATGTATTATTAAGTGTAATCCTGTGGGCAGTCATTTTGGTGGCAGCGCTTTATGCTTTTACGACAATGGCAACTAGGGATAATCAGAATGTATCAAATCTCTTTGGGTATACGCCGTTAGTAGTAAAATCTGATTCAATGGCACCAACATTTGAGACTGGAGACTTGATTGTGATCAAAAAGTGCGATCCACAGACGTTAAAGGAAGGAGATATCATCTGTTTCCACACAATCATAAACAACGAATATGCACTTAACACGCACCGTATCAAGAGCATCGAGGCAGTAGGGGATGCAAGAAGCTATACAACAATCGGTGATAACAATAATGGTATTGCAGATCAGCATGTGATTTCCGATGGTGATATTGTCGGAAAATATGTGACAAGTATTCCGAAGATCGGAAAAGTAATGGACTTTTTATCAGGAAGTACAGGTTTCTTGATTGTAATCGTGCTTCCGATGTTGCTCTTCTTTATTTATCAGGTATATCATCTGATTACTATAAGCATTAACTTAAAGAAGGCAATTGCAGTTGAGACTGCAAAAGAGCAGGAGAGTGCAAATATGCAGGCAGCAAAGGACGCAGAGGCGGCACTTGCAGAGGCAAAGCGTATGCGCGAGGAGGCGGAGGCAATTCGTGCACAGGCGCAGGCAGACCTTGAAAAGGCAAAGCAAGTATCTGACGAGAGCAAAAGCGGGAAGGAGTAATTGTGAGTGAATTCTTAAAATTTGCCTATGAAGTTTTGTCTCAGGTCGTTTACAATATTGTGACATGGCTGGCAGGTTTTTTGACGTTATTTATCACCGGCTGGGTACAGTATTTTAATATCTTTTTTACATATTTTCCAACGCTTAGCATTACAGGAAAAATTCTATCTGTAATCTTAATGCTGATTTTAATTGCGATTCCAATTTTACTTCTTGTAATTATTGTGCGTCATGCGATTCTTCGCCATCAGCTTAAAACAGATAAGAGTGACAATGCAACGCTTTACAAGGAGATTGGACGCTTAAATAAGCAGGTTCTGTCACTGATGGATGAGAAAAACAGCATTTTAGCACTTAAGGTTAATGCGATGGGCGGAACTGAGCGTATTCCGTATATGGGTGCATCAGCGCTTACAGATGATGTGATTCCAACAGTTGATGCCGTTACAAACAGCGCGTCTGCTGCAAGCGCAGCCAATCCCAATATGCCGCTTCCAGGAACTGCAGCGCTTGCAGCGGCAGCGGCACAGTCCCATGGAAAGCTTTCAGCAGGAGCAGGTGGTGCAGGAGCACCAATTGTTCAGGCTGTTTTATCCGAAGCGAAGCTTAACATTGAGCATCGTTTCCCGAAATTAACACTTGTGGATGAAAAGTATGCAGCGCTTACACCTCCTGAATATGATAACGAGATTTCGCTTCAGGAGTTTGCAGAAGGATACCGCCGATATGCAGCCAGCCAGATGAAACTTTACTACACACCTGAGATTGTGCGCCGTTTTGTTGCAGGTATGGCAGCTAGCAAGCTTCTGATTTTGGAAGGTATCTCAGGTACTGGTAAAACTAGTCTTCCATATTCGTTTAGCCGTTATCTGTCCAATCCGTCAACTATTGTATCGGTACAGCCATCATTTCGTGATCGCACGGAGCTGCTTGGTTATTTCAATGAGTTTTCAAAGCGCTTTAACGAGACTGAGTTTTTGCGTGCGCTGTATGAGGCGAACTACAGACCAGACCCAACGCTTATTGTGCTTGATGAAATGAACCTGGCGCGAATTGAGTATTATTTTGCTGAAATGCTTTCTGTCCTTGAAATGCCCAATAAGGACGAGTGGGTGCTTGACCTTGTGCCTACAGCATGGGATGGCGATCCAGTTAAGATGGATGGCGGTAAAATTCATGTGGCTGATTCTACATGGTTTATCGGAACAGCAAATAATGATGATTCCACGTTCACGATTACTGATAAGGTATATGACCGTGCGATGCCAATAGAATTAAATGAGCGTGCCGATGCATTTGAGTGCGAGCTTCAGCCACATTGCAATGTGACGGCAGAGCATCTCGAGTATCTGTTTCAAAAGGCACAGGTGGATTATCCGATCAGTGATGAGTTGATGAATAAGATGCAAAAACTTGATAATTATCTTATTACACGTTTCAAGCTTTCATTTGGAAACCGTATTATGAAGCAGCTTTATGATTTCATCCCGGTTTATGTAGCCTGCGGCGGAACTGAGCTGGGAGGCATGGATTATATCGTTGCGCGTAAGGTTCTTAAGAAATTTGAAAGTATGAACGTCACATTTGTAAGAGACGAGATTACAGGGCTGATCACTTATATTGATAAGCTGTTTGGAAAAGCTGAAATGCAGGATAGTAAGGCATACTTGAGACGTATACAAAATTTGTACTAACAGTTCTTTTAACTTTGGGGAGTCAGGATGGCAAATACGATCAATGATTTATATACGAAATATACGAATAAAGTAGAACGAACTCTGGAAAATGACAGGTATTTCCAATACCTGTTTGAGATTGTTCAGGCAGGAAATAACACGATCCATCAAAACAATCGTGTCCTTCATAAGGTAGTGGATGAACGGTGGCTTACAGTTGTAGAAGAAGGTCTGACGTCGATTTTTAATATCGTGGATAAGCCGCGCCGTTTCATCGCAACGACTGAAGAAGTTGTTCCAGTGGCATTGGCCAGGAAGATCACAGCAGACAGTGTGCGTCACCTTAGCCAGAATACGCAGTTTATTACAACAAATGCAAAGGGCGACATACAGCCAACGAAGGTTTTGAATGTGACAACAGAAGAAAGCTTTGATTTGTATGAGAATCGTTTTGTATATCATCTGATTCAGCGTCTCTTTGCATTTGTTGATAAGAGAACGGATGTCATTTTCTGGTCTACAGGCGATGAGACATGCAATACGATGTGTATGGAGAGCAAAATAGACGATGCCTACGAAGAGATTTCCTACAAGGTTGAGATGACTGTCAAAAACCGCCAGAGTTTTGCCGAAAATGACAATGATAACATGGATCTTTTTAAGAGAATCGACCGTGTGCGCCGTATGTCAAGAACACTTCGCGCCAGCTCTTTTTGCGATATTATGAATGGCTGTGCGAAGGTAAGAAGTCCGATTCAGCGAACAAATTTGATGATGAAGGATCCAGATTACAGAAATTGCTACAAGCTGTGGCAGTTTATCGAAAGCTACGATGAAGTGGGCTACAGCATAGAGGAGCAGGATACGGCACTTGAGTTTGATGAAGAGTATCAGACACAGATGTACATCAATTTGATTACAAATTACACGATATTTAAGAGTCTTCTTGAATCAGATCCTAGAAAGCTTACCGAGATTGCAACGAAAAAGCGTAGGCCAGTTAAACCAAAGTTTATCAAAAAAATTCAGGAAGAAATTGTGGATAACTGTGATATCCCAGATGTCGAAGTGAGAAAGGTCTTTATCGAGGAGGTCACACAGGCTCAGCTTGATGCCGAGGCAAAGTTAGCAAAGGAGACTGCCAACAGAGAAAAGCTTGAAAATAGCCTAATGCAGTTACAGGAGTCTGCATCTGATTTAGAGTGGCAGCTTGATGCGCTGCAGCAGCAGATGGACGAGCTAGAACAAAAGCGTGCCCAGATCGAGGAGCAAAAAAATGCACTAGAGGCAAAGCTTGTCGAGGAGAAGAAAGCAAAAGAAGAGCTTCAGGCGGCAATGGAAAAAGCTGATGCTGAGGCAAGGGCTGCAATCGACAATGCACAGACCGAGGCAAAGCAGGCAATAGAGGCAGCGCAGAAAAACATTGAGCAGGTCAGGGAAGAAACGCAGCAGAATATTGAGCAGATAAAAGCAGAGGCCGAGAGTGAAGTACAGAATGCTAAGAGCAAGGTGCAGAGTATTCAAAAGCAGCTTGAAGCAATCAAGAGCCAGAGTACAGAGCAGATCGCAGTGCTTCAGAAAAATTGCGATGAACAGTGTGCATTAACACAAAATAAGGCAAGGGAGTCGATTGATCGGACCAACCAGGAAGCAAATGATCTTGTCGAGCGCACAAAAAATGAAGCACGTACGGCGATAGAAGAACTTCAAGCACAGCTGTCTCAGGCGAAAAAACAGGCTGATAAGGAGCGTATCGATAAGGAACACGCACTCGAAAAGGCTAAGGCCAATTCATTGTCTCACTATATTGTAAATGCACTTCGAGGCCGTAAAGCGGCTGCAGATACTTCAACTGATATTGTAAATGCTGAAAATGACGAGCATGATAAATCAGATCAGAAAGAGGATGAAAACAAATAATGATAAGAAAGATAATCTGCGGAGTCATCAATACGCTTTCTGTTCTTGTCATAGCGGCAGCAATTGTAATTTTGTGTATGGTTCTTTTTACTGAGCCTGGAAAGCCACCTAATATTTTTGGCTTTACAATGCTTCGTATCACGACGGGAAGTATGGAACCAACATATGCGACTGACACACTGCTTGTAGTAAAAAAAACAGATCCAAAAGAAATCATGGAGGGAGATGTGATCTCCTTTTACTCAACTGATCCGGCACTTGAGGGAGCAGTCAACACGCACCGCGTGGTTTCGATTAGCCAAGATGGAGACAATTACATCTACACGACAAAGGGAGATGCGAATAATGCAGCTGATTTATATGATGCGCAGTCACGCTATTTGATTGGAAAAGTGATTTGGTCATCGCTTTTTCTTGGAAAGCTTTCGCGTCTGGCAGCAAATCCGTTAATCTTTATTCCGCTCATTTTGATTCCGCTGGCAGCAATATTGATTACAAACCTTGTCCATACAGTTCGTCTTGCAAAAACGATTGCAAAAGAGGAAGAGGAGGCAGCGGTCAAAGAAGCGATTCAGGCACTTCGGGCAGAACGAGAACAAAAGAAGTGAGCCATACAGTGCCTCAAGCGGCTTATTGACTTTAAAGAATGTGAATGATATAATCGTAACGAAAAAAGCTAGAATCTACAGGTGGTCTAGAAAGGATATAATACCTATGCAGGGACGTACACACAATTGTGGTCAGTTAAGACTGGCAAATGTCGGCGAGGAAGTAAAGCTTGTCGGCTGGTATGAAAATCTCCGTAAGGTCAGCAAGAATCTTGGATTTTTGATTTTGAGAGACTTTTACGGAACAACACAGATTGTAGTAGAGACAGAGGAAATCATGGAGCAGCTGTCTTCTATCAACTATGAGTCTACAATCGAAATTATTGGAACTGTAAGAGAGCGCAGTTCTAAGAACGCAAATCTTCCAACAGGAGAGATCGAGGTAGTTCCAAGTAAGCTTACAGTTCTTGGAAAGTGCCGTTACAACGAGCTTCCGTTCCAGATTAACCATTCAAAGGAAGCAGATGAGAATGTTCGTCTGAAATATCGTTATCTGGATCTGAGAAATCCGCAGGTTAAGTCGAAGATTGTTTTGAGAAGCAAGGTTGTTGCAGATCTTCGTGCTTCTATGATTGGTCATGATTTTATGGAAATCACAACACCAATCTTGACATGTTCTTCTCCAGAGGGTGCAAGAGATTATCTTGTTCCGGCAAGAAATCATCCTGGCAAGTTTTATGCTCTTCCACAGGCTCCGCAGCAGTTCAAGCAGCTTCTTATGACCTCTGGAATTGACCGTTATTTCCAGATCGCTCCGTGCTTCCGTGATGAGGATGCAAGAGCAGACCGTTCTCCGGGTGAGTTTTATCAGCTTGATATGGAGATGGCATTTGCTGATCAGGAAGACGTATTTGAGATCCTTGAGGATGTCCTTCCGCCAATCTTTGCAAAGTATGGTATTTACCATGAGGCATCAAAGCCGCCGTTTAAGAGAATCCCATATCTTGAGGCAATGGACAAGTATGGTTCTGATAAGCCGGATCTTCGTATCAGTCTGATCGTTCAGGATGCTACAGAAGTGCTTGCAGAATGTGGCTTCGATCCATTTGCAGGAAATAAGGTAAAGGCAGTCGTTGCTGAAAACTTCAAGGGTACCAGAAAGCAGATCGATAAGATGTGTGCTGATGTTGAGGTAGTAAGCGGTCAGAAGGCATATTGGTTCCGTTTAGATGACAAGGGCGAGCTGACTGGAGGAATCTCCAAGTTTGTTGTTGATCACAAGGATGCAGTTGTGAGCGCACTTGGCTTAAAGGCAGGTGATTTCGTTGCACTGTCTGCAGGCGACTTAAAGACTGCTCAGAAGACAGCAGGTGTAATCCGCAAGACAATCGGTGCTTCTTTCGAAGGCTATATGAAGAAGGATTGCTATGAGTTCTGCTGGGTTGTTGACTTCCCGATGTATGAGATCGGTGAGGAGTCTGGCGAATTAGAGTTCTGCCATAATCCATTCTCTATGCCGCAGGGTGGTTTACAGGCACTTGAGACTATGAATCCGCTTGATATTCTTGCTTACCAGTATGATTTAGTCTGCAACGGCGTAGAGCTTTCATCAGGCGCTGTTCGTAACCACGATCCAGAGATTATGGTTAAGGCATTCCAGTTAGTTGGTCTCGGCGAGGAAGATGTAAAGGCAAAATTCCCGGCTATGTATAACGCATTCTGCTATGGTGCTCCGCCGCATGCAGGAATTGCACCAGGTGTTGACCGTATGATCATGCTGATTGCAGGTGAGGACAGCATCCGTGAAATCATTCCATTCCCAATGAACAAGAATGCACAGGATGTTATGATGGGCGCACCGGCTACAGTAAGCGAGAAGCAGCTGACAGATGTTCATATTAAAATCGTAGAGGACAAGAAAGACGAGTAAGTTGTTTTCTTGTATATATATTAAGAAGCAGGAGAAAATCGAGACGATTTTCTCCTGCTTCTTTTGACCACCGGGACAGGTACACTGGCTCTTTTACTGTCCCCGGTGACTCAATCAAGTTTCCTTTTGTGCTGCTAAATAGGAATAAATGCTACCTGCGATTGCAGCACTGACTAACAATAGCAGAGAAATAACAGTTAGTAAAGTTCCTTCTAATAAGAAACATAATATCAGAATAATGATACCTGACAACATAAATAAAATACCGCAGAACCGCTGGCTTTTTTTCCAAACGACAACGTTTTTCATGCTCCATGGGGTGCGAAGGCCGATAATGGAATTTCGTTTTAGTTTCGGCATGATATTTCCTAGAATGATGAGGGCAATTCCGAGAACGCCAAATGAAATTTTCGTGAGGGAGAATGGCACATCATTCAGGTTTTCTACCTGATGAAAATCGGCATAGAGAAAATAGAAGGTCAAAATATCAAATACCATGATACTTAAAATTCCGGCTACAAAAGTGATCGTGCTGTTATTTTTTTCGCTACCGCTTCCTTTCTTTTCTTGTTCGGCGGCACCTTGGGCTGCAATATACATAAAAAATCCAAAGAATAGTGTAATAATAGGAAAAATAAAAGTCTCAGATTTATTTCCCCAACGCGTAACTTGATTGTCTATTCCGTAGTGGGCAGGTATCTTATCTGGCAGGAATGGATAAGCCACTACAACTGCAATCAGTGGAAGAAACATTAAAATAATATACAGCGCCGTGAGTAATTTCTTATTTTTCATTGTTTTTCTCTCCTCTCAATTGAGTAATCCACAAGATCGTTTCGTCCAAAATCGAAAGATCAAGTTCATAATAAATAAAGTTCTTTTCGCGTGTCTCGTAGATCAAGTCTGCTTTTTTTAATTTTGCCAGATGATAGGAGAGTGCCTGTGGCGTCATGCCAAGAGCAATTGCCAGATCACCTGAGCTGATTTTTCCTTCTTTTAACTTTAGCAAAATGTTGCGCCGATTCTTATCTGCAAGAGCATCTAGCACTTCTGCAACGGCCAATCTCATCACCTCAAATCTATTTAAAAATTATTTTAAATAGATTCTATACCACAAACCAGCAAAAGTCAAGTATAATAGGGGTGCATCACAAAGTAAGGAGGAACTAACCATGGTTAAAATTGATTTGATTACAGGCTTTCTTGGTTCAGGAAAGACTACTTTCATAAAGAAGTATGCAAAATATTTGATTGACAGCGGTAAAAACATTGGAATTTTGGAAAATGATTATGGTGCTGTCAATGTAGATATGATGCTTTTACAGGATCTGATGGGGGATCAATGTGAACTTGAAATGGTTTCTGGCGGCTGCGATAAGGATTGCCACCGCAGACGTTTTAAGACAAAGTTGATTGCTATGGGTATGTGCGGCTATGACCGTGTGATTGTGGAGCCGTCAGGTATATTTGATGTGGATGAGTTTTTTGATGCACTGAGAGAAGATCCGCTTGATAAATGGTATGAGATAGGAAATGTTATCGCGATTGCCGATGCAGGACTGCCAGAGAAGATGTCAAAGGATGCCGAGTATCTTCTAGGATCAGAAGCAGCAGATGCAGGTCTTGTTTTTGTAAGCAAGCTTGATGAATCATCAAAAGAGCAGTCAGATACTATTCTGCCGCATATAAATCGCGCAATGGAAGCTATTTCTTGTACAAGAAAATTGTCAGAAGAAGATGTTATGAAAAAGAAATGGGATGAGCTTACAAAAGATGACTGGAATCGTATTTTAACATGTGGCTACCACACCGAGAGCTGGCAAAAGCGTGATGTCGAAGATGATAAATCATTTTCCTCACTTTCATTTATGAATCTGCCATTAACAAAGGAACAGATTTTAAATGCAGCAACTCAAATTTTGGGCGACCCATCCTGTGGTCATGTGCATCGTATCAAGGGCTTTCTTGAGACACCAGATGGTTGGTTTGAATTAAATGCAACTGCTGCACAGCGTCAGCTAAATCCAATCGCAAATGGTCAGCAGATCATTATCGTGATAGGAGAGGGGCTTAATAAAGAAAAAATTGAAGCATATTTGCAAGCATGAAATTATGAACTTGTAAAGTAAAATTTACTCAAAATACAGCGAAAACTATAGGATACCACTAGATTTTTTGCAAAAGATATATTATAATTTATAGACGAGAAAGTTAAAAAACGTGCATATGGCACGAAAACTGTAGGTAAAAGCTGCGCTGGCAGCAGATTGAGGTAAGAATGGAGATTAAAATTGAGAATCTGACGAAGGCATATGGAGACTTCAAAGCTGTTGACAACATGAACTTGAACATTGCAGATGGTGAGTTGGTTGGTCTGCTCGGACCATCTGGCTGTGGAAAATCCACCACACTGTTCATGCTTGCTGGTTTGAATGATCCGACTTCTGGACACATCTATTTTGGAGGAAAAGATGTAACAAAGGTTGCACCGGAGGATCGTGAGATCGGCCTTGTATTCCAGAACTATGCACTGTATCCGCATATGACTGTTGCGGACAACATCATGTTCCCGTTAATTAACCGTAAGGTTCCCAAAGCAGAGGCAAGAGAGCGTGCCCAGGAGATGGCAAAGCTTGTGCAGCTTGATCATCTGATGGACAGAAAGCCTAAGGCTCTTTCAGGTGGTCAGCAGCAGCGTGTTGCAATTGCAAGAGCACTTGTAAAGAAGCCAGAGGTACTACTTTTAGATGAGCCACTCTCAAATCTTGATGCAAAACTTCGTGTTGAGACACGTGAAGAGATTCGCCGCATCCAGCAGGAGGTTGGTATCACCACAATTTTTGTAACTCATGATCAGGAAGAGGCGATGAGTATATCTGACCGTATTGCAGTTATGGAAAAGGGCGTTGTACAGCAGTTTGAGGTACCGCAGAAGATGTACTTGAATCCGGGTAATTTGTTTGTTGCACAGTTTCTTGGTACTCCGCAGATCAATATCTTTGATGTAACTGTTAAGGGCGGAAAGATTATGTGCGGTGATGTCGTTCTTCGTGAGGGCTGCAAGGCAGCTGATGGCAACTACAAGGCTGGTGTTCGTCCAGAGGCCTTTAATGTATCAGAAAACGGTATTTTAGTTAAGGCAACTCATGTGCGCATGACAGGAAGAGAGTTACAGCTTCGCGTAGCACTTGCAAAAGAAGAACTTCGCGTGCTAGTTCATTCCGATATGCAGGTTAGTGTCGGCACTGAATTTTGCGTAACTATTCGTGACAATCAGATCCTTTTGTTTGACCAGACAGGAAAGACAGTAGGAAAATATTAATAAGGAGAACCCTATGGAAAAGAAAAGCATGAAGGGCTATCTTTATTTGATGCCCGCATTAATTGTCATTCTTTTATTTACGATTTATCCGTTGATTCGTGCTTTTATTATGAGCTTTATGGAAGATTATAACATGATAAACGGTACGTATTCATCAGTGGGCTTTAGTAATTACAGAAGTATTTTCAAGGATAAATACTTCATTAAGGCATTGACTAATACTGGAATTTATGTTGCATTTGTAGTTCCGTGTTCTATTGCATTATCTCTTTTGATTGCTGTTTTATTAAATAGTAAGATCAAGTTTCAGGGATTTTTCCAGACACTTTACTTTTTGCCATATGTTACAAGTGTTATTGCAATTGGTATTGTTTGGAGATGGATATTTAACGAGCATTATGGTCTGTTAAATCAGATCCTTTCATGGTTTGGCATCAAAGCAATTCCGTGGCTGAACAAGAAGCAGTATGCGCTTCCGGCACTGATTATTTTTAGTATCTGGAAGAGCATGGCATTTGATATTTTAATCTTTTTAGCAGGACTTCAGACCATTTCACCTGATTTGTATAATGCTGCAAAGGTTGACTCAACACCTAAGTGGAGAGTCTTTACAAAGATCACACTTCCTGGTATTATGCCTATGGTATCATACGCGCTTGTCATGGGTATGATAAATGCATTTAAGGTTTATAATGAAGTGTATTCTTTATTTGCCTCAAAGGCAGGTCCAGCAAACAGTGCGATTACCGTTGTTTACTATTTGTACGATAAGTTTTACAATCAGTATGAATACGGTGAAGCATCTGCATCAGCAGTTGTTTTATTTGGAATTATCCTAGTCCTTACCTTCGTTCAGAGGAAGCTGACAGGAAGAAAGGATGGATAAGAGAAAAGATGAATAAAAGAAAAATTGTAAATGTTGTTGCAGAGGTGTTAAAATATGTCATATTGATTGCAGGTGCAATCTTTACGCTTCTTCCGTTTTTGTGGATGATTTTGTCATCACTAAAGACATCAGCGGAGATCACGGCCATTCCGCCTTCCCTCTTCCCGAAGGTACCTCAGTTTTCGAACTTTGCTGAGGCTTGGAAGTCTGCTCCATTTCCACGCTATATTTTTAACACTTTGGTCGTTACTATCATTTCTACAGCAGGAGTGCTTGTTACTACTGTACTTGCTGCTTATGCATTTGCACGTTTGAATTTTCCAGGAAAGAAGATTATGCTTTCGTTAATGTTAGCTACACTTATGATTCCTGGAGAAATGTTAATTATTACAAACTTCATTACCATCACGAAGTTAAAATGGATCAATACTTATCAGGCAATGATCGTTCCGTATTTAGCGAGTGTATTCTATATTTACCTGCTGACACAGTTCTTTTCGCAGGTACCAGATGCACTTTATCTGGCTGCAAAGGTTGATAAATGTAATGATTTTAAGTATTTGATAAAGATCATGATTCCGATTAATAAGAGCCCGATCACCACAATATGTATCTTAAATGCAATCGGATGCTGGAACTCCTTTATGTGGCCATTACTTGTTACAAACAGCAAGGAGATGCGTGTTCTTTCCTACGGACTGATGCAGTTTCAGACAGAGAACGGTTCGTCATATGAGCTTATAATGGCAGCGTCTTGTATTTTAGTACTTCCGATTGTTGTCGTTTATCTGATTCTTCGAAAGTACGTCATCGAGGGTGTTACACAGAGTGGTATTAAGGGATAACTTGCTGTGATTATTATGTTAGAAACCGGAAATCCGGATTCTATAGAGAGTACAAAAGTACTATTTAGTCCCCATGCCCGAGACGGGCAAAAGAAAGGAGAAATTCATGAAGTTAAGAAAAGTAAGTGCAGTTTTAATGTCAATGTCTATGGTTGGTGCAATGGCTGTTCCGACATTTGCAGACGAGGCAAAGACTATTGAGCCATGTGAGATCACATTCTGGCACGCAATGAACGGTAAGCAGGAAGAATCTCTGACAGCTCTTACTGATAAGTTCAATGAGGAGAATGAGTACGGTATCACAGTTACACTTGTAAATCAGGGTAACTACAGTGACTTAAGCACAAAGCTGACAGCAAACGCAGCTGCAGATACTTTGCCGGATCTGTCACAGGGCTATAACAACTGGGTAACTGCTTATACTGATAAGATCGTTCCGTTAGATGATTTCGTTACCGATGAGGATTTCGATTATGATGATCTGATCGACAGCTACAAGGATGAGTGCGAAGTATATGGCTTTGTTGCATGTGTACCATTCAACAAGAGTACTTACGTTTACTTCTACAATAAGACTCTGTTTGATGAGGTTGGCATTGATGTACCTACCACATGGGATGAGCTGACTGAGGCAGGAAAGAAGTTAAAGGAAGCAAAGGATATTGAAATTCTTGGTGTAGATGATCTTTCAGGCTTCTTAGAGGCATCTCTGCATCAGAATGACTGTGAGTACGTAAGTGAGGACGGCGCTCTGTTTGATAATGAGGCAGGTCTTGAGACAGTTTCTTATATCATGAACCTTTACAACAGCGGCTATGCACGTCTTGTAGGTGAGGACAGCTACTTCTCCAATGTTATTTCCAACCAGATGATCGGCGGTTACATCGGTTCTTGTACTGGTGTTTCTTACATCACTGCAGATGGATGGGAGCTTGGAGTAGCACCTGTTCCGGGCAACAAGGAAAAGGCCGTTAATCAGGCAGGTACTAACATCTATATGTTCAGCACCGATGAAAACAAGCAGAATGCTGTATGGGAATACATGAAGTATCTGACAAGCGTTGATTCTACTATTCAGTGGTCTGAAGAGACAGGATATCTGCCAGTAAGAAAGTCTGCATATGAGACAGATGAATTTAAGAAGTTCATGGACGAGGATAAGACCAACAACTATAAGTCTGCATACGAGCAGTCTCCATACTTCTTTGCTCAGCCAGTATTTGATGGCAGCTATGATGTAATGAATACTGTAAGCACTGTCTTAGAGGATTCTATTCTGGACGAGCTTGAACCAGAAGAAGTTCTTGAGAATCTTGTAACTGAGCTCAACGATAAGTTAGGCGTTGACGGTGTTGCTGCAGAAGAGGAGTCTTCTTCCGTAGCTGAATAAGTTAAAAGTAGGGACATACAGGGGCTGTCAGTTAATGGCAGCTCCTTTTTCATCTTTTAAGGAAAGGAAATTTTATGACAACATTAACATTTTATAATGGATTAAGAGAAATCGGCGGCACGTTTGTTGTAGTTGAAACAGATGAGGCAAGATGCATGTTTGATTTCGGATTTGCAGTAATGGATCGCATGGATGATAAGATTGCAGTGCGCTATAATGAGTGCGCAGCAGATTATGTGCGCCTTGGAGTGTTAGCTTCACAGGATGGTATTTATGATGAAGAAACGGCGAAAATATTAGGACTTGTCAGCTTTGAAAACGACAAGAAGAAAAACTTTTTTGTGATTTCTCATATGCATATCGACCATATGGGCGGTCTTGGCATGCTTGATCAGAATCTTCCAGTTTATATGAGTGAGGATTCTTTAAAGCTATATCGCAGACTTGAGGCTTGCAGTGATATTCAGGTAAAGGGCCATAAAAACTGCATCGGCATTCCATATGGTGAAAGCTTTACCGTAGGTGATATTACAGTTGAAGTAGAGGCAATAGATCATGATGTGATTGGTGCATGCGGATATCGAATTACGACACCGGGAGGAACGATTTGCTATACAGGAGATTATCGTTTCCATGGCTTCCATCCAGAGATTACAAAAGCATTTGGACAGAAAATGAAGGGCGTGGATGTGCTTATTACTGAGGGTGTTACAGTAAGCTTTGACGATGTGGATATACTTTCTCTTACTAAGCCAGAAGAACCAGAAAGAAGCGAGGAGTGGTTACAGGATAAGATGTGTAAGGAGTCCACGGAGCAGAAGGGACTTATTATTGTTAACCCATATAATAGAAATGTAGAGCGTCTTCATCATTTGATCATGACAGCACAAAAGACTGGAAGAAAGCTTGTCATGGACGGTGTTCAGGCAGATTATGTGCAGACATTCTATCCAGAGGATGAGATTTTGATGTATGAAAACAGCGTTGGTGCTGATGCTAAGAAGGCAGAGGAGCGTGGCTGGAGTATTATCACAAGAGAGGAACTTCTTTCTAATCCGTCAAAATATATTTTACAGCAGGACTACGTAAACTTTTATGAGCTGATGGATTTAAGTTCTGTAATTACACTTTATGTTCACATGGACGGTGCACCGCTTGGCGATTACGATCCTTCTTTTGGAAAGATGCACCGTATTTTAGATCATATGAACATCCCATACATGAATATTGGAATCGGCGGCCATTCCAGACCATACTATTTAAGAACTATGCTAGATACCATTGCACCGCATATTCTCGTTCCGCTTCACAGTTTCCGTCCGGAGCAGGTAAACACCGCACATGCAGATAAGCGTATCCTGCCAGAGTATGGTGAGTGCTTTGCTTTTGAAAATGGCGAGATGATCTTAAAGAAGAATTAAAATAGGGGCGACATCAAATGAGAATTTTAATTGTAAATGATGATGGAATAAAAGCTCCTGGTATACGAAAGCTGGCTGAACTTTCTATGCAGCTTGGCGAGGTGTGGGTTGTGGCACCAAAAAGCCAGTGCAGCGCGATGTCACAGAGAATTACCTTATTTGAAGATATTGAAGTGACACCTGAATGCTATGATGTAGATGGCGTGCGTGCCTATAGTGTGGGCGGAACTCCGGCAGATTGTGTAAAGGTAGCGCTTGAGTTTTTGATGCCAGAAAAGCCAGACGTTGTATTTTCAGGAATTAACAGTGGTTATAACACTGGAATTGACATTCTTTACTCAGGAACTGTTGGTGCAGCAATGGAGGCGCTTGCAAATGGCATCCGTTCATTTGCTTTTTCTAACAAAAATGATACAAGCTGGGAGACTGCAGACGCATATCTTATTTCGATTGTAAAAGAGCTTCTTGATGAAAATCTTTCAATGGATCGCATTTGGAATGTGAACTTTCCAGGCTGTAAACTTTCAGAGTGTAAGGGAATCTTGCGTGATCGTATCCCTGCAAAGCACCAGTTTTATCAGGATGACTATGTGCGTACAAATCATGCAGACGGCAGTTTCTCACTTCGCTCGAAGGGTGTAATGACAGAAAAGGCAGAGGAAGGTACTGATATCAGTGCGCTTCTTAATAATTTCATATCCATAGGTTCTGTGCGCTGCGCGGCACTTGGATATTGAGAGGATTAGGTTAAATAATGGAAAAAAGAAAAGTAAAAATCTATTATACGTCAGATGTACACGGATATTTCTATCCGACATCATATGGTGACCGAGAGGTAAAACCGATGGGTCTGTTTGCGTGTGCGTCTGAATACAAAAAGGATGACGATACACTTGTGATTGATGGAGGCGATATGCTTCAGGGCTCTGCATATGCCTACTACAGCAGAAATATTCTTGGAAGCTGCGAATATATTGCACAGATGGCAAATGACTGTGGATATGACTTCTATACGCTTGGAAATCATGATTTTAACTATGGTCAGGAATATCAGGCTATTTACCGCAATAACCATAAAGGTACTTGTGTATGTGAGAATGTGCTTGACAGCGAGGGAAATATTCTTTATCCGCATATGATTCACACGATGAAAAACGGTGTGAAGGTCGGACTAGTCGGTATCGTAACTGATTATATCAATGTGTGGGAGAAAAAAGAAAATCTTGTTGGCATTCAGGTGGTTGATCCGTTTGAGGCTGCAAAAAAGGCGCTGGAAGATTTACAGGGCAAGGTTGATCTGACGATATGTATTTATCATGGCGGCTTTGAGAGTGATTTAGAGACTGGAAAACGTTTGTCAGGAACGACTGAGAATATCGGTTACAAAATCTGTACTGAACTTGGCTTTGATGTACTATTAACAGGTCATCAGCACATGCCGGTGGCAGGAAGAATGGTTAACGGCACTTACACACTTCAGCCGCTTGCAAATGGCAGAGAATATGCCTATGTAGAGATTGATCTTGAGAAGGAAGCATTTTCTTCTGGAAACGCAACTTATTCGGCAACAATTACCTCCATCAATTCAAAGAAGGTTCAGCCAAACCCTGATAATGCAAAGGCATTGTGCGAGAAGTACAGCTTTGTGGAGGCTAAGGTACAGGAGTGGCTTGATGAGCCGCTTGGTCATCTAAGCAGACCGCTTTACCCAGAGGACAAGGTGAAAATGGCATTAGAGGGAAGCGGCATTGCCGATTTGATTAATCGCATACAGCTTGATGTATCTGGGGCACAGCTGTCCATAGTTGGACTTGCAAATGATATTGTGGGCTTTAATGCTTGTGTAACAACAAGAGATATAATTGCCACATATCCATTCCCCAATACTCTTGTAGTATGCCGTATCACAGGAGAGAAGTTAAGAGCAGCTATGGAACGTGCCGCAGAATATTTCGAGATCGACGAAAATGGCAAAGTAGTAGTAGCAAAGAGCTTCCTTTCTCCGAAGGTCGAGCATTATAATTATGATTACTTTGCAGGTGTTACGTGGGAGATCCACCCAGAGGCACCGATGGGAAAACGTATTCAGAATTTGTGTTACCAGGGAAAGCCAGTGCAGCCTGATGATGAGTTTACACTGTGCATGAATAATTACCGTTATAGTGGTGCAGGTGGCTATCCGATGTATCCAACATGCCCATTGGTAAAGGAAATTAATACAGAGATGGTAGAGATTATAATGGATTATTTCCGTATACATGGCACAGTTGCCATTGATTCTGAGAAAAATTGAAAATAGGTGTATAATAAATGTCAATTGGGAAAGAATACAGATGAAGCTAATTGTATAAAATGTTGACGAAATCTGAAATCTTTCCCAATTGTTTTGTAAAACTTAATGAATATGTAAAGAAAACGTAAGATTTTGTCAAATTTGCTTGACTTTTATCGCGTGTTGTATTATACTAAGCACATGTTGATGAGAACAACATACAAAATAAAAACGCGCTTCTAGCTCAGTTGGTAGAGCACCTGACTCTTAATCAGGGTGTCCAGGGTTCGAACCCCTGGAGGCGCATCAAGTACCGGTTTTGGAGACATATGAGCTCTGGGGTCGGTGCTTTTTTGTTTTGCGAATTTAGAGTGGGGCGAGTGAACAGCACGAGGAGAGCGAAAAAAATAAATTGACATAAAAACTCCGTGCGCTATAATAGTTAAGAAGAGTTTTGCATTATAAAAATAGTGCAATTAGACTATATTCGTGTGGGGGAAGGAATGAAAACTCGAAAAACAGAACAAAATGTGCGCGAAAATTATAAAAAAGCATATTTTTTGATGATTGTCGTGTCTACAATCCTTTTTTGTACAGCAATCGGATGCCAAAAGAAGGTTGATACAAGCTTAAAAGCACAGTCTTCTATAGTTGAGTATACATGTATTTCAGATTCTGACAGTGATAAAAGCTTTTATGTAATTTTAAAGAATTACCATGGAGTCTACTGGGAGACGGTGATAGAAGGCGTATCAAAAGCGGCAAATGAAATAGATGCATCTGTATATCTTGGCGGAATCGACAATGAGACTGATATTGAAGGTCAGATTAAATTGATTGATGAAGCAATAGAAAGCGGTGCGAGTGGAATTTTGCTTGCACCGGCAACCTCGGATGAGCTTGTGGAAAGCTGTAAAAAAGCAAGGGAGAGTGGGATATATGTGGCATTGATTGATTCTTCCATTAATCAATGCGAATTTGATGCCTGCTATATGACAGATAATGTAAATGCAGGACAGATGGCAGCAAAGGAAATGCTTGGTTTATTAAAGGAAGCAGGCAATTTGCCGTCAGAGGAGCTTGAAGTAGGCATTATGCTGTCATCTGATACGTCACAGGCGATGATAAATCGCGTATCAGGTTTTTTAGAATACTGGTCTTTGCATTCACCGGCAAAATGGGAGATTGCACAGGACATTTACTTAAATGGCGGTAATGTAGAAAAAGCGCAGTCTGATGCGAAGAAGCTTATTGATCAGCATGAAAACCTGAAAGGTATTTTTGGGTGTAACAATACATCAACCATTGGCATAGCAAATGAGCTTTTAGAAGAAAATAGAAAAGATATTGTTTTAGTTGGTTTTGATATGGCAGATATTACGGTTCAGATCATTCAAAATCCGGATTATTTTGCAGGAACACTTATGCAGAGACAGGATCAAATGGGGTATCTTGGTCTTACTGCTTTATATGATTTTGTAAGTGGAAGTAGGTATGAACAAAAGTATTTTGATACTGGAGTGGTACTGATTGATGCGGATTATCTTAGTGGGAGGGAATGACCGTGAAGGATCGAAGAAAGAGCAAAAAAAAGAGAAGAGGAATGCTCGTATTATATCTAGTAGTGTGTACTGCTGTAATTGTAATAGCCTATTTTCATCTAACGAAGATTGCCAAGGATTATAATACAGAGCATTTGGAGTTAATCAGTGGATTATATGCTGAAAAGATGAATGAAACTATAGATTATCTTCAAAGCTATGCAAAGGAAAATGTCAAAACAGTACGAAATATAGAGGAGAAAAAGCCAGAGGAGATACTAGCGCGTTTGGAGCGCGATCTTGATCAGACTGTTTTTTGTGATATAGGTTTTTTTATGAAAGACGGTGAGATCTATGGCGGTGCCTGTGCGGTGGCTGATCTTAAAAAGAATGGATTGGACAAACAGGTAAAAAAAGCAGAAGAATCATTTATTTCTGAACCATATCAGTCAAGCAAGAATGGTGGTATGGTTATGACGGTTGTTGCTATGGCGCCAGATGATGACAGAATGGATGCACTTTATGTATCTGTTATGATAGAAAATTTAAAAAAGCTTGGGACTTATGAGCTTTTACAGGGCAAAGTCAGCGTTCATCTGCTAAAGGCAGATTCGGAAAATTATATTACATGTATTAGCGGTAAAGAATCAACATCAGGTATATGGAATAATCTGCTTCTTCAGCAAAAATATTTTCGCTATTACAATGGATATTCTTACAATGATTGGATGCTTGATATGCGCATGGGGGTAAAAGAAGGCAGATTTACAGCAAATGTCAGTGGCGAGGACGCAACTATTTCATATCGAAGTATTTCGAGTATGCCGGGATGGTATATTATAGTACAGCTGGCAAATAAAAAGATTTCTAACATTACACAGTATTTTTCAGCTTGGGGTGCTGTTTATGGAAGTATCCTTGTGCTGTTTACGATTCTGTATATGCTGACAATTCTTCTTATGGAAAAGAAGGATAAGGAAATCTATAAAGGGTTGTCTGATACTGATGCACTCACAGGGCTTTTTAACCGCAGAGCATTTCAGGCAGCTGTGGATGAAACTCTTTTAAAGAGGATATCGGGCGTTTTTATTTTTATTGATGTGGATAACTTTAAGAATTATAATGATAAGTATGGTCATGCTAATGGCGATTTGTGCCTGAAGCATTTTGCAGATGCTATGAAAAAATGTTTTCCTAGGGATAGTATTCTTGGCCGCTATGGAGGAGATGAGTTTGTTGTTTACATAAAGAATGCTGCGTCAGATGATGCTCATAGATATATGGACGAATTTCAAAGAGAAATTTCTCATTTGATGATGTCGGGCGGTGAGTATGTCACGGTGTCTGCCAGTGCAGGAGGAGTAGCCTTTATTGGCGAAGGAGAGGATTTTGTTTCGCTGTGCAGAAGTGCGGACAACATGCTCTACGATGTGAAACGAAATGGAAAAGGCACTTTTAAAATTAAAGGTGCGAAAAAGGCGTGTTAAAACAAAAAAACTGTGAATTAAATTCACTTGACAGATTTATTAAAGCATTCTATACTTAAAATAAATTAAAAAACGTGACGATACAGATTTGGGTTTATTTGTGTTGTTACAACTACAATTATATATAAGGATAGAGTGGAGGTATATTTATGGCACGAAAAGCAGTACGTCTGTCCGATATAGCAGAAAAGCTTGGTGTCAGCACAGTAACAGTTTCCAATGCACTTGCCAATCAGCGTGGTGTCAGCGAGGAACTTCGTGAAAAAATTAAGGAGATGGCATCAGAGATGGGCTATCAGGCATCTGGAACGCAGATAACAGCAAAAACGGCAGTAAATATTGGCGTGCTTGTGCAGGAACGTTACCTGGGAAATGGATCATCGTTTTACTGGAGGCTTTATCAGGAACTTGCCATTGCGTGTGCGGCTCACAATTGTCTTTTGGCATTCTGTGTGTTGAAGCCAGATGAAGAAAAAAATACAGTATTGCCAGTTATGGTCAGTGATCATAGAATTGATGGACTTATAGTAATGGGAGAGATCGGCAGAGCATACTTAAGAATGCTTGAGAAAGATGCTGGAATGCCGATGATTTTTCTGGATTTTTTTGCAGCAGAGTTTGATGTAGACTGTGTCATTTCAAATAATTTTTATGGCATGTATACAGCAACAAGACATCTAATTAAGAAAGGCCATAAAAATATTGCGTATGTCGGAAGCGTAAAATCAAGTAACAGCATTGCGGATAGGTATTTTGGATACTTAAAGGCGATTCGCCAGTACGGTCTTGAAGAACGTGAAGAATGGATTGTTGAGGATCGCACACCAGGTACTATGGAGATCATAGAGCCCAAGCTGCCAAAGGATATGCCAACGGCGTTTGCATGCAATTGTGATCAGACAGCAAGTGTACTTATTCATGAACTCGAAGAAAACGGCTATCGTGTGCCGGAGGATGTTTCTGTTGTTGGTTATGATAACTTTGTCTTTATGCCAGTCTGTGACGTAGCTATTACAACATATGGCGTTGATATGCCGGAAATGGCAAATGCGGCGGCAGAGCGCATTATCGCGAGAGTTAAAGGACTCGATAAGGGACCAGGCCGTCTTAGCATCATAAGTGGAAATTTGATTGACAAAGAGAGTGTAAAAGCATTGATATAAATAACTATTCAGAATAAAATTTGCAAAATATCAAAAAGAGCAGGTATGGGAAAATACCTGCTCTTTTGTTGTTGAAAAGTTACAAATTGCAGTGAAATTTAACATTTAACATGTTAAATGAAAGAAAAGTAACATGTTAATATAAAAATGTTAAGTAACAAGGTAACAAAACACTATCTTTTTGACGGGGAGAAAAGAGAGGCGAGAAATATATATACACGTTCTGCACAAATAAAGACTAAAAAAACAAAAAAATAATATGCAAAATAGTAAAAAACCTATTGACATGACAGAAAAAACGTGTTACATTTAGCTACGAGTTAACCATTAGCAAGGAAACAAAATTCTAAATTAGTGTAAAGTTTATGTTCAGAATGATGTTTTACAATGGTTTTGAATCAGCCTGTTTGAAAAAAAAAAGAGAAAAGTGAAAAGTTCCAGAATGAAAAAAGGAGGAGAAAATCTTGAGTAAACCAACAAAAAGGAAAAAAACTCACTGGACGAAAAATGATACCGAGTTAACAATCATGGCGCTGCCTACCACGATCTGGTACATTTTGTTTTGTTTCTTGCCGATGTTTGGCTTGATTATTGCATTCAAAAATTACAAGGTTATTGGTGGAAAGAGCTTCATCTACAATTTGATTCACAGTGAGTGGGCTGGTGTTAAGAACTTTATGTTCTTAATTAAATCAAATGATTTGTTCGTAATTCTGCGAAATACGATTTTATACAATCTTGTATTTATTGTACTTGGTATGGTCGTTTCTGTAGGACTTGCAATTATGATCAGCCTGATGCGCAATAAGAGAGCGTCAAAGGTATATCAGACAATGATGTTTTTCCCGTACTTCATGTCATGGGTTGTAGCTTCATACTTTTTGGATGCCTTTTTAAATCAGAACAACGGTTTGATTAACAACATGTTAAGAAACAGCGGACAGCAGCCGATTCAGTGGTACATGACTGCAGGCGCATGGCCGGCTATTTTGACTTTTATGTATTTGTGGAAATCAACAGGATACAATATGGTTATTTATCTGTCTAGTATCTCTGGTATTGATACAACTCTTTATGAAGCAGCCGTTATGGATGGTGCAAATAAGAGACAGCAGGTATTTCACATTACACTGCCTTGTTTGAAGAATGTCATTATTATGATGTTCATTTTGAATGTTGGTAAGATTTTCTACTCTGACTTTGGATTGTTCTATCAGCTTTCACAGGGAGCGAGTGGTTCAATCTTTAAGACAACAGCAACCATCGACACATATATATACAATGCACTGCGCTCTTCCACAATTGGAATGACATCTGCTGCAGCATTCTTCCAATCTGTTGCATGTTGTATCACCATCATTCTTGCCAATGCAATTGTTAAGAAGTTCGATGAAGATAGTGCGATTATTTGATGGAGGTACGAAAATGGCAAAAAATAAAAAAGATCTTGATTTGGCAGATTCTTCTAATTTAAACCAAATTAAAAAGTCAACGAATGTTGTTTTTAATATTTTGTTTGTGATTCTGGCACTGACTTGTATTATTCCGGTCGTGTTTATCTTTATCATTTCGATCACCTCAGAACAGTCAATTAAGATGAATGGATATCAGTTTATTCCTGAATCTTACTCACTTGATGCATACAAGTTTTTGTTCAGAGAGGGTGAAATGATCCTTAGAGCACTTGGTGTTTCTGTTTTGGTTACAGCAGTTGGTACGACACTTGGTGTTATTTTGACAATGCTGATGGGATATGTGCTTTCAAGAAGCAACTATAAGCTGAATGGCTTTTTTACAATGGTTGTATTCATCCCGATGATTTTCAATGGTGGTATGATTTCATCTTACGTTGTAAATACACAGCTTTTAAATTTGAAGAACAGCATCTGGTCGCTGATTTTACCGCTTTGTGTTTCTTCATTTAATGTTGTAGTATGTAAGACGTTCTTTAAGACGAACATTCCGGAATCAGTTATTGAATCAGCACAGATTGATGGTGCGACGCAGTTTCAGATTTTTGGAAAGATTGCACTTCCGTTATCAAAGCCGCTTATGGCAACTATCGCATTGTTCTTAACCTTTGGTTATTGGAATGATTGGTTCCAGTCTTCCTTGTACATCAGCAATACAAATCTGTATTCCTTACAGGCATTGCTTGATCACGTACAGAGAAATATCGAGGTTATGGCAAATAATCCATCCCTTGGACTTAGTACAGCACAGTATATGAACTCAATGCCAAAGGAAGGTGCACGAATGGCGATGGCTATTATCATCATCATTCCAATCGCATGCTGCTATCCATTCTTCCAGAGATACTTCATTTCTGGTCTTACAGTAGGTGCAGTAAAGGGATAATGTAAGAGAATCATACTGAAACATTTTCAGTTGACGATAAAAAATATTTTAATATATTTCAATTTTAAGGAGGAAACAATAATGAAAAAGAGACAGATTTTAACACTCGGACTTTCCGTTGCTATGACAACTGGAATGATGGCAGGCGTGGTAAGTGCAAACGCTGCAGAGGATCCGGTAACTTTAAAGTGGATTCAGGTTGGCGGCGGAATGCCGAAGACCTATGACGAGTGGCTTGATCAGATTAATCCATATCTGGAAGAGAAGATCGGTGTGAATGTAGAGATGGAAATTGTACCGTGGGGCGACTGGGATAACAGAAGAAACGTTATCACAAACTCAGGTGAGTATTTTGATATCCTGTTTACCGATCAGAACCGTTATGGCTCAGAGGTAAGCACAGGCGTACTTCTTGATATCACAGATATGCTTGAAGAGAATGCACCAGAGCTGTATAAGATGATTCCAGAGGATTACTGGAATGCAGTAGAAATTGGTGGTAAAGTTTACGGAGTACCAACCTACAAGGACAGCTCCCTTTCCGAGTTCTTTGTATGGGATCAGGATATTGCAGATAAGTATGAGATCGATGTTGAGAAGGTAACTGATTTTGAGTCTCTTTACACAGCATTAAAGACAATTAAGGAAGGTGAGGGCGGATCTCCGTACTTCATGTCCAAGAACGGTGCAAACTTCCTGCTGAATTTATCTTATGATGATTTAAGTTCTGGTCTTCCGGCAATCGGCGTAAAGTATGATGATGAGACTATGACTGTTGTAAATCCATTAAATGATGAAGAACTTCTTTCTAAGCTGGATATTATTCACCAGATGTATCAGGAAGGCATCATCAATGGAGATGCTCCGACAGCAGATGATTCCAGTAAGTATGCAACATTCTTCGCAGCACAGGGCTGGAGTGGCGCTGCAAAGACAACATGGGGACCAAACAATGGTGTTGAAAACTGTACAGCAGTTCAGTACGGCGATACTGTTGTATCCAATACAACTGTTCGTGGTTCTATCAATGGTATCTACTCCGGATGTGAACATCCAGATAAGGCACTTGAGCTGTTAAATCTTGTTAATACTGATTCTAAGGTACGTGACTGGTTCTACTATGGTGCAGAAGGCGTTGATTTCGAGTACACTGAGGATAATAAGGTACATCGCCTTAGCACAGATTGGAAGATGGCTGGATATACACAGGGTACTTTCTTTAACGTAACCCAGACTGATGATGTTGATTTTAATCAGTGGGATGAAGTAAAAGAGTTAAACGAGAATGCAAAACCATCTGTTATGATCGGTTTCAACCTTGATACCTCTGAGATCGAGACAGAGCTTGCAAACTGCCGTGCCGTATATGAGAAGTACTATTCAGAACTGTTTACTGGCGCAAGAGAGCCTAGAGAAATGGTAGAAACCATTAATGAAGAGCTTGAGAAGGCTGGTTGGGAGACCATTCGCGAGGAAGCTCAGAAGCAGATCGACGCTCAGAAGTAATGTGTTGCTGGTAGTGTTTTCTATATGTACCAGGTGTCATACCGTATTGTCTGCGAAACAGATTAATAAAGTGATTCACATTTTCGAATCCGACGGCTGTGCTGATTTCCCCTATACGGTCATCACCACACGTTAAAAGCTCACATGCTTTTTGTAGGCGAAGACAATTTAGGTAGGCAATTGGTGACTGCCCAAACGTTGCTGTAAATTCATGGGCAATACGGAAACGACTGATTTTGTATTGCGTTTCTAATTCTGCCAGCGAAAAAGGTTTGGCAAAATTTTTATGAAACGAATTACGAATAGAAATTAAATAAGAAGGAATCATATATGGGAGGCTCGACTGCGCATGGCAGCGAGCCTCTTTTATAGTTAAGCATAAAAGGCTGGTAAGCTGTTCGTCTAGCCAAAGTGGATCATTCTTGCAGTCTGAAAGAGCATCATACAGATGAGAAAGCTGTACAGGCAGCATAGAAGAACCAGAAATTACAAAAGGCTCTTTAGCTGAATCGGAGAATAGTTTATTATAATAAGAAATAGATGATCCTGAAAGAAAGAATAGATAAAACTTCCACGGTGCATTTTCTAGGTATAGACGCCAGCGCTTCGAGAGCGGAAAGAAAAACAGGGAGTATTTTTTTAAAGAATAATGGTCGAAATTATTATGATCAGTGTCATCCTTAGTTATATTCTGTGCGGTATTTTTGGTGAACTCTAAAAAACCTCGTCCTTCTGTGATGAGGAGAAGACAATAGCCGTCAGTCGGTGCAAAGTTAGCATCAAAAATGCGGATATCTGAGAGTGAGAGCGCTGCAGGAAGAGAAAGCGGCGGCTCAGGATCAAAGAGAGGGGTAATGAGTGGATTGGCATGTTCGATTAAACGTCGCATCGCTGATACGGAAACTTTTGATGCAGAAGTCATGCCTGACAAAAAATTAGATAAAAAATTTGCAGTAGTGCTGACCATGTTAAAATACCCCTTTCTATACAAAGATATAACTATTTATAAAAATATGCGAATGCAGCATTGTTTGATAATTAGCAAGAATCATATATTTTTTATCCCAGATCACAGTATAAACACTTTTTACTAAAAAAACAATAGTTTTAACATGAAAAAAAGATTAAATTTAATAATAAATAAAAAAGATTAAATTAACTAAAAAATAAGGAAAATATAAAATAAAACAGCAATCGACAAACAATAGCAAAAATTGTATCTGTAAATAAAAATAAAACTTTGATTGTGAAAATCCATAATGAGTGAATAAAACTGATTAGGGTTATTATGCTATTTTTGAAAAAATTACAAGATTCTTATATAAAAAACAAGATTAAATGATGCAAAATGCAAAAACACATGCTATTATAAGACCATAGAAATTAAGTTAAATTAACTTAATAAAACGGAGGTAAATTTATGAGAGTAAGAAAAATGACTGCACTTATGTTAGCAGGAGCAATGACAGCATCTATGGGAACTTTTGCATTTGCAGATGAGGCAAATGAGCTGCCAACAATCGATTCCATTAAGCTTGGTGAGGATTACACCGATCTGACTGCTTCAATCAAGGTTTTAACACACAGAACTGATATTGTAGACACCATTTTCCAGGATTATATCAAGAAGTTCAATGAGTCTTATCCAAACATTACGATTGAGTACGAGGCTGTTACTGATTATGCAGAGGACATTAAGCTTCGTCTGACAACAGATGATTGGGGCGATATCTGTGGTATCCCAACAAATCTTCAGAAGAATGAGCTGGAAGATGAATTCATCAGCTATGGTGATAAGAAAACTCTTGATGAGAATTATGTTCTGTTAAATAATTTCGCTTATAGTGGAAATGTTTATGGAATTCCTTCTACCGGTAATGCACAGGGTATCGTATATAATAAGAAGGTATTTGAGGAAGCAGGAGTTACAGAGCTTCCAAAGACACCAACTGAATTTATTGAAGCACTGCAGAAAATTAAGGATAACACAGATGCAATTCCGCTGTACACTAACTTTGCAGCAGGCTGGACCATGGGTGCATGGGATGCTTATATCGGCGGATGTGCAACAGGTGATCCTGACTTTATGAATTACGGTATGGTACATGGTGAGAATCCATTCGCAGATAATGGTGATGAGACTGGTCCATTTGCAGTTTACAACATTTTATATCAGGCAGTTTCACAGGAGCTTGTTGAGGATGACCCGACAACAACAGACTGGGAAGGCTGCAAGGGTATGATCAACAATGGCGAGATCGGCTGCATGGTTCTTGGTTCCTGGGCAGTTGTTCAGATGCAGGAGGCAGGCGATAATGCAGATGATATCGGATATATGCCATTCCCGATCACAGTAGACGGCAAGCAGTATGCATCAGCAGGTCCTGACTATTGCTATGGTATCAATGTTCATTCTGATTATGACAATCAGTTAGCTTCCATGATCTATGTAAAGTGGCTGACCGAAGAATCCAACTTCTCATATGATCAGGGCGGTATCCCGATCTGTGTAGGCAATGAGTACCCAGATGTACTTGCTGCATTTGATGGCGTAGAGCTTGTAGTAGATAATCCGGCACCAGAAGGTGAGGAAGATCTGTTTGGTGAGATCAATACTGAGTCTGAAATTTCCTTGAATGCTGATAATACACATGTACAGGATGTTCTTGAGCATGCGCTTAATGGTGACAAGACTATGGAAGAGATCGCAGATGAGTGGAATCAGGCTTGGACAGATGCTCAGGAAGAGTATGATATTACTCCTGCACCATATGTATACGGATCTGGCGTAGCTGCTGAGTAATAAAGTTAGTTTTAGAAAGAAAAAGTAAAAAATAGGGTGCAAACCTTACACAAACGGCACATCTGAGTTTTCAGGTGTGCCGTATATGATAAAAGGGTGCGTTTTTAAGAAGGAGGAAATGCAATGGCTGCTTCCGCTACAAGTATGAAAACAAAGAAAACATTTGGACAGTGGTTTAAAAGCAGAAAGGTTCAGCAATGGCTGGTAATTGTATCATTTATGATTGTGCCTGTGCTGTTGCTTCTTGTTTTTTCATATGTTCCGTTTGCCAAAATGTTTGAATTTAGTTTATATAAGATGAAATCTTACGACAGCAAAAACAATACATATGTGGGATTTAAAAATTATATTGATGTATTTACAAGAGATGACTGTTTTAACTCATTAAAGCTAGCTGGATATTATATCGTGGCATCATTTATTCAGCTGGCAATGGCATTGTATTTTGCAACAATTCTGTGCTTCAAGGTAAGAGGAAGCTCTTTATTTAAGGGACTTATCTTCTTCCCATATCTGATTAGTGGTATCGCAATTGGATTTATTTTCAAATTTTTCTACACAAGAGGCTTCGTACTCGATACTGTTTTGTCATGTATCGGATTAAATCCAGAGAATCTTCCATACTGGTTAAAAGATACAAGAATCAACAATGCGTCCCTTGCGGCAACATCTGTATGGCGTTACATGGGACAAAATATGGTACTTTTTCTTGGTGCAATGATGTCTGTTGATCCATGTCTTTATGAGGCAGCTTCAATTGATGGTGCAAATGCATGGCCTAAATTCCGCTATATCATGCTTCCAAGTATTAAGTCTGTTATCGTATTAAATATGATTCTTTCTATTTCAGGTTCATTAAGTGCATTCGAGCCGCCATACGTTATCACAGGCGGTACCTTCGGAACAGCAACATATTTCGTTATGATGAACAGCTTAGCACATGAGAAAGGCAAGATTGGTCTGGCAGCAGCTATGGCAGTTGTATTGATGGGTCTGATCTTTATTGTAACGATCTTCCAGCAGGTAATAATGAAGCTGATTGATGAAGAGGCGAGAGAAGAGAGAAGAAATCGTAAAATACAAAAACAGCTTAGAAAACAGGGTATCAAATAAGGAGGAATTGACATGACTGCAAAAAATCGTATTGCGAAATATCTGTGGATGTTTATTAAATATTTTTCGCTGATTCTGGCAGGTTTTATTGCCGTGCTGCCGGTTGCCAGCTGTGTGATCACCGCCTTTAAGACACCGGAGGAATATGCGTCAACTAATGTTATGACGCTCCCTGAAAAATTTTATTTTAAAAACTTTACAGAAGCATTTCAAAAGGCAAACATGGGAGTGGCATTCCTAAACAGCTTGATCATTCTTGTTGTTGTATTGTTCTTCTCAATCATGTTTGGTGCCATGCTTGCCTACATCTTAAATCGTTTCACCTTCCCAGGCAGAGGCATAATTAAAAATCTGTTCTTATTTGCCAGCCTTCTTCCTGGTATTGCAATGCAGGTTACTGTTTACAAGATCATGTACAACATGCATTTGATCAATTCAATCCCAGGTTATATCATTCTTCTTTGCGGAACTGATATTATTTCCGTAACAATCTTTATTCAGTTCTTTGAGAATCTTCCAAATTCACTGGATGAATCAGCTATCATGGATGGATGTACATATTTTGGTGTATTTTTTAAGATCTTACTTCCGCTGTTAAAGCCGGCAATTGTCACCGTTATGATCTTAAAGGGTGTTGGTACTTATAATGAGTATTACATGGCAAACTTATATCTGCAGGATAAGTCACGTCTTGTAACAGTTGCAACTTCACTTTACAAGTTTACAGGTCCTCTTGGAAATCAGTATAACTACATCTGTGCAGGTGTCATCATTACACTTCTTCCGGCATTGATTATCTTTATTCTTTGTCAGAAGCAGATTTACGGTGGGCTTGCTGCAGGTTCAGTAAAGGGTTAATGACCGCAGTTTTACCTAAAAACTTTAACGAAAAACAAATATATAAGGTGCGCGGCTTTGTACGTGCGCAGAAATGAGGGAAATATGAGCAAAGTTAAAATGATTAGTCCAGAAGTAAAGAACGTACCATGGCAGGAGAAGCCAGAAGGGTTAAAAGGGGCTCCGATCTGGAGATATAGTGAAAATCCGATCATTGGAAGAAATCCAATCGAGGGCGTTGCAAGAATATTCAACAGTGCGGTAATGCCATTTGAGGATGGATTTATAGGTGTATTCCGTGGCGAACAGACAAACGGTATCCCATATATTTATTTAGGCAGAAGCAAGGATGCAATTCACTGGGAGTTTGATTCAAATAAAATCCCATTTGTAGATGAGGATGGAAATCCGTTTATGCCGATCTATGCATACGATCCTCGTCTTGTAAAGGTTGAGGATACATATTATATCATTTGGTGTCAGGACTTCTACGGTGCTTCTATTGGAATGGCAAAGACAACTGATTTTAAGACATTTGTTCGTCTTGAAAATCCATTTATTCCATTTAACCGCAATGCTGTTCTCTTCCCAAGAAGGGTTAATGGAAACTTCATGATGCTCTCAAGACCAAGTGACAGCGGACATACACCATTCGGTGATATCTTCCTTTCAGAGAGTCCAGATATGGTTTACTGGGGTAAGCATCGTCATGTTATGGGACGCAGCAGTGAATGGTGGGAAAGTGTAAAGATTGGCGGAGGAGCAGCTCCGATTGAAACATCTGAAGGATGGTTGTTATTCTATCATGGTGTTTCTGGTACATGCAATGGCTATGTGTACAGCATTGGCGGCGCAATCCTAGATATTGACAATCCGTCTATCGTAAAGTATCGCTGTGAGAACTTCCTTTTGACACCAGAAGAGTGGTATGAGGAGAGAGGATTTGTTCCGAATGTAACATTCCCATGTGCAACGATCCATGACAGTGTTTCTGGTAAGATTGCTGTTTACTATGGATGTGCAGACAGCTATGTAGGACTTGCCTTCACAACAGTTGATGAGATTGTAGATTATATTAAGACACACAGTCATTTAACAGAGTCTGACACTGAGATCGGAAGAAGATAAAAGGCAAACAGGAGGCAGCGTGTCATGCAGGAAACATATAAAATGAAACAGCAGATACAGGATCATCTTGATAAAGTCATCCTGCCATTTTGGGAAAGTCTTAAAGATGATGAGTACGGCGGATTTTACGGTTACATGGATATAGATTTAAATGTGGACAAAAAGGCTGTCAAGGGATGTATTTTAAATAATCGTATTCTTTGGTTTTTTGCAAATGCGTATTTGAACCAAAAGCGTCCAGAGCTTCTTTCTTATGCAAAGCATGCATATGAATTTTTAAAAGAGGCATGTCTTGATAAGACATACGGCGGTGTTTATTGGTCTGTTACATTTGATGGAAAGCCTGAGGAAGATATGAAGCATACATATAATCAGGCGTTTGCGATTTATGCACTTTCTTCCTATTATGATGCATCAGGTGATACAGAGGCGCTCAATATTGCATTTAGCATTTATGATGTGATTGAGGCACACTGCAAGGATGATAAGGGATATTTAGAAGCATTTGACCGCAATTTCCAGCCAGTAAGTAACGAAAAGCTCTCAGAAAACGGCGTCATGGCGGAAAAAACAATGAATACGCTGCTTCATGTATTTGAAGGCTATACGGAGTTGTATCGTGTGACAAAGGATAAGAGGGTAGGAGAAAATCTTCGTTGGATATTAGACATTTTTGCGAAAAAGGTATATAATCCAGATAAGAAGCGTCAGGAAGTGTTCTTTGACAAAAACTGGAATACACTGATTGATCTGTATTCATATGGTCATGATATAGAGACATCATGGCTGATTGACAGAGGACTGGAGATTTTGAATGATCCGGCTGTGACAGAAAAGCTCTCCCCGATTACAGATACACTAGCAGAGCAGATTTACAAAATTGCTTATAAAGATCATTCTGTAATCAACGAATGTGAGAGAGGTGTAGATAACACAACGCGTGTATGGTGGGTTCAGGCGGAATCTGTTCTTGGTTTTATGAATTATTATCAGAAGCATCCAGAAAAGACAGAGTACTTTAAGGCTGTGCAGGATATCTGGGAGTATATTCAAACGTACATGGTTGATAAACGCCCAGGTTCTGAATGGTTCTGGGATCTTGATGAAAACAAGCAGCCGTCAGACAAAAAGCCAATTGTAGAGCCGTGGAAATGCCCATATCACAATGGACGTATGTGTTTCGAAATGATTAATAGGCTTTAATAGCAGTTAAGAAGACAGGAGGAGATAATACAATGAAGCTTCATGAACAGTATTATGTGGAAAAAGCAAAAGTAGAGAAGCTGATTGCAAAGAAGAATCAGAAGTCAGATTTTTATAATGGTATTTATGATCGTTACACTGATCCAGTTTTGACAAGAGAGCATATCCCGGTTGAGTGGAAATATGATGTAAATCCAGAGACTAACCCGTATTTTATGGAGCGTCTTGGCGTGAATGCCGTATTTAACTCTGGTGCTATTGAGTTAAATGGAAAATATTATTTGATTGCCCGTGTTGAGGGAAATGACAGAAAGTCCTTCTTTGGCATTGCAGAGAGTGATTCACCGGTAGACGGTTTTCGTTTTTGGGATTATCCGGTGCTACTTGATGATATCTGTCCGGAAGAGACAAATGTTTATGATATGCGTTTGACAAAGCATGCAGACGGCTGGATCTATGGTGTATTTTGTTCTGAGAGCAAAGATACAAAATCAAGTGATCTTTCAGCAGCAGTTGCAGCAGCAGGAATCGTGCGTACAAAGGATTTAAAGCATTGGGAGCGTCTGGACAATTTAAAGACACTTCATTCTCCACAGCAGAGAAATGTTGTGCTTCATCCAGAGTTTATTCATGGCAAGTATGCATTCTATACCCGTCCAATGGATGATTTCATTGATACTGGAAGCGGCGGCGGAATCGGATTTGGTCTTTGCGAGGACATTGAGCACGCTGTTATTGATGAGGAGATCATCACCAGCAAGAGAAAGTATCACACAATCACTGAGGCAAAGAATGGTGCGGGTGCTGTTCCGATCAAGACAGACCGCGGATGGATTCATATCGCGCATGGTGTAAGAAATACAGCAGCAGGTCTTCGTTATGTTATTTACGCATTTGCAACTGCACTTGATGACCCATCTAAGGTAATCGCAGAGCCATCTGGCATGTTAATCGGACCAAGAGATTGGGAGAGAGTCGGCGATGTATCAAACGTTGTATTCACAAACGGTGCGATTGAGAAAGATGGAAATGTGTATATTTATTATGCAGCAAGTGATACAAGACTTCATGTGGCATCTACAACAGTAGATAAACTTATAGATTATGTATTCTCAACTCCATCTGATCCAGGCAGAAGCGTTCTTTGCGTACAGCAGCGATGTGATTTGATCAGAAAAAACTTAGAATACATCAATAAGTGCAAAGAAGAAGAGTAAAGAAGGAAAAAATTAGGATATGGACAATATGACACGATTAAAAAATCTGATGAAGCGAGCTGTAAACGGTGAATCTCTCGTGATCGGTTTTTTAGGTGGTTCTATCACGCAGGGAAGTCTATCGTCAACACCAAAGACATGCTATGCGTATTTAGTCTATGAGTGGTGGAAAAAATCATTTCCAAATGCGGCATTTTCCTTTGTAAATGGTGGAATTGGCGGCACAACTTCTCATTATGGCGGTGCGCGTGCATGGAAGGATGTACTATGCTATCGTCCTGATATTGTGACGGTTGACTTTTCAGTTAATGATGATGCAAATGAGTTTTTTGAGGAGACTTACGAGGGAATGCTTCGTCGTCTGCTTGCGGCACCGTCTGATCCTGCAGTAGTTGTGTTAAACAATGTGTTCTACGATACAGGAAAGAATGCTCAGAATTATCATAACCGTATTGCAGATCACTATGGTATCCCACATGTCAGCATTAAGGACACTGTTTATCCTGATGTGGAAAGCGGTAAGATCGTGCGTGCTGATATCACGCCTGATAATTTGCATCCAAACGATAAGGGACACCGCCTCGTTGCAGATGAAATCTGCAAGCTTCTTGATTCCATAAAGGCAGAGATGGAAGAAGAAACGATTGCGGGCGAAAATATCGAAGGCAAAAGCACAAAGACAGAGGCATCAGTATTGCTTCCAGCACCACTCACAGAAAATGCTTACGAGCATAGCCGCTTGATTCAGATTCAGGATAACGAAGCTATTCTGGATGGCTTTTTGGTTGATCCAATTGAGAAAAAAGGAATGCTTGATATTTTTAAAAATGGATGGACAGCAGCGCATACAAATGATAAAATTAGTTTTGAGATCGAATGCAGCTGTCTGGCTGTTCAGTACCGTAAATCGGTACAGCAGCCGGTACCAAAGGCCAAGGCAGTAATTGACGGCGATGAGGCACATGCGGTGATTTTGGATGGAAATTTCACAGAGGACTGGGGTGACTGCCTTTATTTAGAACCACTTCTGCATCATGCAGAAAAGAAGGTTCACAGGATTGAGATCACAGTAACAGATGCAAAGGATATCGTGCGGCCGTTCTATCTGGTAGCACTGATTGTTTCATGAACGACATGTAACCTTGTGACGAAGACTGTGCTGAGCCACAGCGCATTCGAGAAGTTAATCTAGAAAGGACAAGAAAAACATGGACGAGAATGTTAAGAAAAATTATGAGTACTGGTGTACATCCCCAATCTTTGATGATGCCACAAAGTCAGAGTTAAAGTCACTTGAGGGCAATGAGGATGAGATCTTTGATCGTTTTTATAGAGAGCTGGAGTTTGGTACAGGTGGTCTGCGCGGTGTAATCGGTGCAGGTACAAACCGTATGAACTTCTACACTGTAGGAAAGGCTACACAGGGTCTTGCAAACTTTATCAACAAGCAGGGTGCTGCAGCAAAGGGCGTTGCAATTGCATTTGACTCTCGCCGTATGTCTCCTGAGTTTGCGGATACTGCTGCATGTGTATTAGCTGCAAATGGAATTAAGGCATATATTTTTGATAGTCTGCGTCCAACACCAGAGCTGTCCTTTGCACTTCGTACACTTGGATGCACAGCAGGTATCGTTGTAACAGCCAGCCACAATCCGCCGGAATATAATGGATACAAGGTATACTGGGAGGATGGCGCACAGATTACAGCTCCTAAGGATGCACAGATCATTGGCGAAGTAAATGCAATTAAGGATTATGCAGAGATCAAGAAGATGACTACAGAGGAAGCAAAGGCTGCAGGACTCTATGAGGTAATCGGAAAAGAGATCGATGACAAGTACATGGAAGCATTAAAGAAGCTTGTTCTTCATCCAGAGGCAATCAAGGAGATGGCATCTTCCTTAAAGATCGTTTATACACCACTTCATGGAACGGGAAATGTACCGGTTCGCCGTGTATTAAAGGAGCTTGGCTTCGAGCAGGTAACTGTTGTTCCAGAGCAGGAGCTGCCAGATGGCAATTTCCCAACAGTATCCTATCCAAACCCAGAGGATAAGAAGGCATTTGCACTTGCACTTGATCTGGCAAAGAAGGTTGACGCAGATCTTGTCCTGGCAACCGATCCAGATGCAGACCGTCTTGGTGTATATGCAAAGGATACAAAGACTGGCGAGTACAAGGTATTTACAGGAAATATGTCTGGAATGTTAATCTGTGAGTACGAGATGTCACAGAAGAAGGCACTTGGCATTCTGCCGGATAACGGTGCACTTGTTACAACAATCGTATCCTCTAACATGGCTCAGGCTGTAGCAAAGGAATACGGCATGAAGTTTATCGAGTGCCTGACTGGATTTAAGTATATTGGAGAGCAGATCAAGTTCTTTGAGCAGACTGGAAGCAACGAGTATGTATTTGGCTTCGAGGAGAGCTATGGCTGCCTTGTTGGAACACATGCAAGAGATAAGGATGCTGTTGTTGCTGTTATGGCACTTTGTGAGGCTGCTGCTTACTACAAGACTCAGGGCATCACACTGTGGGATCAGATGTTAAACATCTACAACAAGTATGGTTACTACAAGGAAGATCTGTTCACCATGACCTTCAAGGGTGCAGATGGTGCAAAGAAGATGCAGGATATGATGGACGCATACCGCAAGAACACACCAAAGCAGGTTGGTGCATATAAGGTACTGCGCCTGCGTGATTACAAGAACGATGTCATCACCGATCTTGCAACTGGCGAGACTACACCGACAGGATTGCCAAAGTCAAATGTACTTTACTTCGAGCTTGAGAATGATGCATGGTTCTGTGTTCGTCCGTCTGGAACAGAGCCAAAGATTAAGTTCTATGCAGGTATTAAGGGCACTAGCCTTGAGGATTCTGCAAAGAAGCTTGATGAGCTGATGGAAGCAATTAGAAATGCATAATAAAAATAAGATTGATGCAGACTTGCCATGAAGCTTTGAGTCTGCAGTGTGTGATGTGAGGAAAATAAAATATGAAGATACTGCCTAATAACAGCAGTCTCATATATAGTGGAAGGATCGACTTGAGCGATCCTTTTGCTATAGTATGGACATATCCGGGAACATTTGTAAGAATGAAATTTAAGGGCACACAATTATTTGTTCATGTGCGCAATAAGCATAATTACTGGAATAACTATCTTGGCGTTGCCGAAGGTGATGCACAGACAAAGCTTCTGCTTCCAGAGGAAGGTGAGGCGACAATAGAAATCCCGCTGCAGACAACACAAGATAACATTCATGAGGTGACGATCTTTAAGCGTCAGGATGCCTGCCATGAGCTGACGATTCTTGGCTTTGAAATTAATTGTAACACTGATGATGAATGTGAGCTTCTTGAGGCATCGCCATTGCCGCCGCGGCGCATAGAAGTGTACGGTGATTCTGTCTCCGCAGGAGAAGTATCAGAGGCAGTTGACTATGTCGCAAAATCAGATCCGGAACATAACGGAGAGTATTCAAACAGCTGGTATTCCTATGCGTGGATCGCAGCACGAAAACTTGATGCACAGCTGCACGACATCGCTCAGGGCGGTGTAGCTCTTCTTGATAATACAGGCTGGTATCATGAGCCAGACTATATTGGTATGGAACAAGTTTGGAATAAGATGCGCTATAATCCTGACTACGGCACTGTGAAAGATTGGGATTTTTCAAAGTATACGCCAGATATTGTAATAGTAGCCATTGGTCAGAATGATTCACATCCAGATGACTATATGAAAACTGATTATGAAGGTGAGAAGGCTAAGAACTGGAGAACACATTATAGACAGTTTTTAGCAAAGTTAAGAGAAACTTATCCAGATGCATGGATTATCTGCTGTACAACACTTTTGCAGCATGATATCGGCTGGGATATGTCTATAAGTCAGGCTGTTTTAGATATCGCTGACAAGAAGATTTCCCACTGCGTATTCCAGCGAAACGGAAAAGCAACACCGGGACATCTTCGTATTCCAGAGGCAGAGGAGATGGCAGAAGAATTGTGCCATTATATCCACAGCCTAAACATTGAAGGATACTAATAAAAGGTAATTAATTGACGAGTAGCTTGACATTTACGGTTAGAATACTTATAATGACAGGTGCTTTCGTATGAGATCTGATAGCAGGCTGTTGGATATAACAAGGCTGGCTATTTACAGCAGGTAAAGCGGCCAAGTTAGAGATGGACAAGTTTATTTTAACATACGGAAAATCATAAGAATGGATAAGAGGTAGTACTATGTATTATGTACCGGATGGCACCACAAAGTGCGGATTCTATGAGTGCAAATGTTGTCGGAGTCGTTTTCTGTCGCTGCAGACAATGAAAAAAATCCCATGCCCGTATTGTGAGCAGGATGCTGATATGGAGATTGGACCAGACGAGTCAATGGAAGAATTGACAGACACGGCAGAGCTTCAGGAGATTGTAGAGGGCGAAAATGTGGAGAAAATGGATCGACTGCTTAGCCTTGCAATCACAGGCGGCGACTACGAATGGCTGTAATCAAAAGAGACATTAAAGGGATGTGAGTGAGGTGTCTGAATGAAAAAATTGTATGAACGCGCCTATGTATTTTTTCAAAAATATCCGTTGATGATATCCATCGGATATATGTGTATTTATTTTCCGATTTTCTCTTTGCTAGAGCAATTTTGCGAGCCAAGGTATGTGATTCACTGTGCGTTAGATGATATGATTCCATTTAATGAATGGTTTGTTATTCCGTATGTTATCTGGTTTGCATTTGTGCCGGGGATGGTGCTGTTTTTTCTAAGAAAAAGTAAGGAAGATTATATTAAATGCTGCAAAGTTATTTACGGCGGAATGTCAATCTGCCTTCTGATTTATTATCTATTTCCAAATGGTCTTTCTCTTCGACAGCCGCTTGAAGACAAGAATATTTGCTGCATGATTGTTAACCAATTAAGAAGTGCCGATACGCCGGCAAATGTCTGTCCTAGTATCCATGTTTCAAGCACGATTGGCATTTTGTTTGTCCTTTTCCATTCGGAAAAGCTAAAGAATTATCGAAAGCTTAAAGCAACTATGCTAGTACTAGGAACCTTTATTTGTATTTCCACTGTTGTGATAGATCAGCATTCTGTAGTAGATGCTGTGTGCGGTATGATGCTAAGTGCTGTTTTGTTTTATTTAGTGCAGCTGTCAGAGGTGCCAGATCAGGTTACTGTATTTGAAGAAGTTAAGCGATAATAAAAAATGCTGTGTACGTTTTTATGTACACAGCATTTTTTGATGGATTAATTAATCCTTTGGCATAACAATTTTAGGCATCTTGTGCGGTGGCTGATTTTTTGGACCGCCATTTTTTCTGGTTGGATCTGGCTTGCCAAGGAATTTTTCAAGATCATCTGGCATATAGGTTTTTAATTCTGTCCATGCAGCAGCAAGGGAGAGTGCAGCAATAACAATGTAGATAATCTCGCAGACAGCAACGCTTTCGATGACTCCGGTTGCACGTACTGCAAAGAAGATTCCGAAAATTAGCTGAACGCAGACAGCCTTGAACATACTTGTCTTTGCCTTGCGATTTAGGAAAATGCCAATTAAAACAGCAACGCCAAGGAAGGTGAGCAGCTGGAATACAAGATCAGTTCCTAAAAACAGAAATTCCAGTGATGGTGTCTGGATAAATTCAGCCATAGAATTAAGTCCATTTTGAATCTCAGAAGGCTCCATACCCTCAGCCAGCATAGAGGAAACACTAGAAATAAGCTGTCCCTGATTGATTGAGATGGCAGCGGAAAGATAGCTCATCACATAGGAAAGACCCTGTGTCACGATTGGAAGAAGTCCAACACCTAAGCCAAGAAGCACAGAGCTTGCAAATGCATTATTTTTGTTTTCTGGTAAGTTTGCTTCCTCAGGATTCATATTTTTTCGCATTGAGTGGCGCATAGAGAAGCGTGAGCATACAAATATTGCCAAAAAACTAAATACGATTAAAAATGTGACGTGCATAACATCTGCCGCAACTGTGTTGGATGATAAAAACTCCTTAACAGGTGTAATTTGTGCAGCTAAAAGCTCAATGACAGTAGGAATGATGCCAACGCCGACCATGTAAGCAAGAAGTCCAAAAGTCAATGCATACACATCAAAACGGAAACGGTTTTTCATACGGATGATCAGATACACTGGAACAGCAATCATAACAGCAAGTGCGATCACCATTAAAATGATTGACAGAACTGGCACACGCATGGAATAGTCAAAGGCAAAATCCTCTGGCACCATAGATGTGACGGCTCCACCCTCAGCAGCAGTTTCAGCAACCGTTTCGGCTATGCTTTCAGCAGCAGATTCAGCGGCAGTAGAGGCCGCTGCGATGATAGATAAGAAACTCATAATTCCTCCTTAATTGCTTCAATATTCAGTACAGAAGCGTATAAATTTAACTATATCAAAGATGAAAAACAGTGTCAATATAAGCTGTTTATACTTCATTATTTTTTTAGGATTTCATTGACAATGTTTGGTCAATGTGTTATGCTAACCGTGTTGGCGCGATAGCAGAAGCTGCAACGCTGCAATTTATTTTTTGGAGGTATCACCATGAAGGGTACAGTTAAGTGGTTCAATAATCAGAAGGGTTATGGTTTTATTTCTGATGAGTCTGGTAAGGATGTATTCGTACACTACTCCGGACTGAACATGGAAGGCTTCAAGTCTCTGGACGAGGGCGCTTCTGTAGAGTTCGATGTAATCGACGGAGCTAAGGGACCGCAGGCTGTTAACGTTACAAAGCTGTAATTGAAACAAGCCGCCGCGATTAATTTCAATTATACCATGTACCTATTCTTTTTTAATAAATGAAATATCGTATTAGGTAGTGAGATTAAAAGCAAAAGACATAACAGTTCGCTGTTATGTCTTTTTCAGCTTAAACACAAAAATCTGCGCGTTTTGTTCGTGCAGGCAGACAGAAAGGTTTGGTTATTAAAATGGCACAGAATCCAGTAGTTACTATTGAGATGGAAAATGGCAGTGTGATCAAGGCAGAGCTGTATCCACAGGTTGCCCCGAACACAGTAAACAACTTTATCAGCCTGGTAAAGAAGGGATTTTATGATGGCGTAATCTTCCACCGCGTAATCAGCGGTTTTATGCTGCAGGGAGGAGATCCGGACGGCACAGGTATGGGTGGCCCGGGCTACAGCATTAAGGGTGAGTTTACACAGAATGGTTTTCAGAATGATTTAAAGCATGAGCCGGGTGTACTTTCCATGGCAAGAACTATGATGCCAAATAGTGCAGGCAGCCAGTTCTTTATTATGCATGAGGCAGCGCCGCATTTAGACGGTGCATACGCCGCATTTGGTAAGGTAACAGAGGGTATGGATGTAGTTAATGCAATCGCAGCAGTACCGACAAACTACAACGACAGACCACTTGAGACACAGCGCATGAAGAAAGTGACTGTTGAGACTTTTGGTGAGGAATATCCAGAGCCAGAGAAGTGCTGATTTTAAGAAAGTTAAAAGTTCTATGCGCATGACTTTTGACTCTGGTATCATAATATGAAAAAAACAAAAATGACAGAAAAAGGCGAAGTGGTTCTCACCGATTCGCCAGAAGAGGCCCGCACTCTTCAAAAAAGCATTCCTGTCATCGGCATATGTACTCCCGGACAGGATAAATCCTGGTCCGGGATTTCTTTTTTAGCTGATGATTGGGAAGATGTGGATGATGAATATGCAGAGCTTGCATACTGCAGATATTATCATCTGCCAAGGGTATTGGTTTGTGGAGAGTGGTCAGTGGCAAGTGAACAAAAGTTAGTGATTGGTGGCCAGAATTTTGAAGAACAAATACATACTTGGTTAATTCGAGAGGCAGACAAAAAAGATGCGAAAGCATTTGAAACACTCTATAATGACGATGAAGTAAAGCGCTTCCTACCTTATCCACTAGAAAAACAGGCGCAAACTTGTAAAGACTGGGAAGACTGGATTGAAAGCCTGCACCAGTATGTTTATCCATCGGAAGAGCCGTCTATGTGGGTATTAGCAGATGAAAATGATGATATGATAGGGCGGATAGGGCTCGAATACAAAGAGAAAGATGAAGAAAGTGGTATCCCTAGCGGATATTATCTAGGCTATGCGATATTGCCAAAATGGAGAAAAAAAGGACTGGCCGCGAAAGCAGCCAGTCGATTATTAAAATATTGTTTTGAATATTGGCAGCTAAAAGAAGTCTATCATCTTTGCAGCAGCGAAAACATGGCATCTGTAAAAACAGCGCTTGCGTGCGGATTTACAAAAATGTCATCCATTGAAGTGCCGATACAAAACTCAGTCTTCCTTCAAGATATCGTCGAGCATTGCCTGAATGATCGTGCGTGTGTAAGCACCAGCCTGCTTTTTTTGTTCGCGAGGAAGGCTCTTTAAGTCAATCGGCTCACCAAAACGAATTGTGATCGCAGCACGGCGGATGAATGGAAAGTGATTTTCCAAAACATCTGCTGAGTGCGCGATTGCAACAGGAACAACAGGACATCCGGCCTTGTCAGCCATCTTTAAGCTGCCTTCCTTAAATTCAAGCATACTGCCTTCTTCACCACGGTTTCTTGTGCCTTCTGGGAAGATCCACATAGAATGACCGTTTTTAAGCTCATCGACACCAGCAAGTATTGTTTTTAAACCTTCCTTTACGTTGCTTCTGTCTAAGAACAGGCAATGAATATAGCGCATCCACAGACGAAGAAGTGGAATATTTGCCATTTCTTTTTTAGCTACATATCCAGTAATACCTGGAAGCAGTCGATAGGATGTGATGATATCAAAGTAGCTTCTATGGTTGCCTACATACAGCACAGCGCGATCCTTTGGAATGTTTTCAAGACCCTCTGCCTTGACTTTGGTGCCGCTTACAAAGAGAAGCACACCAAATATCCACTGAATCATGCGTCTGGAAATCCGATCCTTAAGATCAGGATTTTTTTTGCCAATTAACCATAAGATGAAAGCAGGTATGCATCCAATTACCAGATAGAGAATGGCAATAAGCAAAACTAGTATAAGTCTTATCATGGAAACCTCAATTCAATTTATTCCTCTGGAGCAAGTCCAGGTGCAGTCTCACCAGGCTTAATGGAGCCTTCTGGTCCTTCCTCCTCCTCGATTGGATCAAGCGGCTCGCATCTGCCAAACAGCTCAGTCATCTTGCGAAGATTTGCTGCTAACTCAGGAGTCAGGTGATCCTTGCGGAAGCGGAATGCCCAGTTGCCGCCGGCAACAGATGGCGTGTTCATACGACAGTCACTGCCAAAACCAAGAAGATCCTGAATAGGATAAATAGCGTAGCGTGCGATAGAACCCATAGCCGCACGAATCATATCATAATGAATGATATTTCCGTCAGTATTTAAGTAGCGGCGAACACGATCCTGCAAAGCTGGCTTAAGAGTCTGATACCAGCCCATGGTGGTGTCATTGTCATGTGTTCCTGTGTAGCAAATGCAGTTCTCAGTGGTGAAACGATGCGGAAGAATGTCATTGTCTTTTGGATCACCAAATGCAAACTGTAATACCTTCATGCCAGGCAGGTTAAAGTCATCTCTTAACTTCTCAACGCGAGGAGTGATGATGCCAAGATCTTCAGCCCAGATCGGAAGATCCTTGCCAAATACTTCCTGCATACGAAGGAACAGATCCTCATTTGGTCCCTTCTTCCATTTTCCGTGCATAGCAGTTTCTTCACCATATGGAATTGCATAGTACTGCTCAAATCCGCGGAAATGATCGACACGGATGTAGTCAACCATATTTAACTGACCCTTGATACGACGCATCCACCAGTCATAATGTGTCTTTTTGTGGTAATCCCAGCCATACAGCGGATTGCCCCAAAGCTGTCCTGTAGCAGAGAAATAATCCGGCGGAACTCCGGCAACAACGGTCGGATAGCCATCCTTTTCAAGCTGGAACAGTTCACGGTTTGCCCACACATCTGCACTGTCAAGTGCAACAAAGATCGGAATATCGCCGACGATCTTGATGCCATTTACATGTGCATAATCGCGAATTGCGTTCCACTGACGGAAGAAGATGAACTGAATGTACTTGTAGTATTCGATGGAATCAGCCAGACGCTCACGCCATGCAGCTTTAATCTCCTCATCAGGGTCACGCAGATCATCTTCCCACTCCAGCCAGCATGCACCGCCGTGTGCGTCCTTACCTGCCATGAAAAGTGCATAATCGTCCAGCCAATCCTTTTCGTGCTCACAGAACACATCAAATTCCTTAAGCATACACAGATCAGCTGATTCCTTAAAGATCTCATAGGAACGATGCAGGATGCGCAGCTTTGCTGGAATAACATCGCCATAGTAGATGTGATCTGGATTAAAGTGCGGATAATCGCGTAAATCATCACCATAAAGAAGACCGTCCTTGATCAATTCATCAGGGCTGATTAAAAGCGGCTGTCCTGCAAATGCTGAGAATGCCTGATAAGGAGAATCTCCATATCCTGTGTGGCCTAACGGTAAAATCTGCCAGAGGCTCTGTCCGGCACCAGTCAGGAAATTGATAAAGTCATAAGCACCCTTTCCGAAGTCACCGATTCCGTATGGAGAAGGGAAGCTTGTTGGGTGGGCGAGTACGCCTGAGTAACGTTTAGATAATGTTTTTGCCATAAAGGTACCCCAAACCTTTCTCTTAGATTATAGTATAATAGTTTTACGGCAGTTAGAAAAATATTGAACTTTCATACTGCTACGTTTGAATAAATACAAGTATAACACTAAAAGAAAATATTTACAAGATCACATGATTTGTGTCAAGGCATTTTTTTCTTGAATTTGGAACGTGTATCGGGTATACTGAAAACGTAGCAGATAAGTAAGGAAAGAAGCAAAAAGAAGGAGAATGAAATGAGCGTCAGAGGAATTCACACCGATGTAACAGATATGCGTGAAAAAATATTCACCGAAGTAGCAAGACTTGCTTACGAAGGCGGAGATTATTCCCGTTTGGAGGAGCTTCCATATAAAATCGTGCCGGGAGAGTTGGCCAGCTTTCGAGAAAGTGTATTTACAGAGAGAGCCATTGTCGGAGAGCGTCTTCGACTTGCGATTGGACTGCCAAACCGTACACTCGCTGAGCATGCACCAGTGGCTGATGGTGTAAATGAAAGTGCAATCACAGAGCGTTACTATGAGCCACCGCTGATCAACATCATCAAGTTTGCCTGTCATAAGTGTCTTGATAATAAGACAGTTGTGACGAACATGTGTCAGGGATGTACTGCACATCCGTGTGAAGAGGTATGCCCGAAGGGAGCCATTGTTGTAAAGCAGGGTGGAAAATCAAAGATTGACCCGGAAAAATGTATCAATTGTGGACGCTGTCGTGATGCATGCCCATATGGTGCGATTGTTAAGATGGAGCGCCCGTGCGCAAAGGCATGTGGTATGCACGCAATTCATAGTGATGAGTATGGCAGAGCAGATATTAATTACGACAAGTGTGTATCTTGTGGTATGTGTCTTGTAAACTGCCCATTCGGTGCAATTGCTGATAAAGGTCAGATATTCCAGACAATCTTAGCCATGAAGGCGGGAACGAGAGTATATGCAGCTGTAGCTCCGGCATTTATCGGTCAGTTTGGACCAAAGCTTACACCAGAGCGCTTCCGTGAGGCGATGAAAGAGTTAGGCTTTGCAGATGTGGTAGAGGTTGCGGCAGGAGCCGATCTTTGTACGATTCAGGAAGCAAAGGATTTCCTTGAAGAAGTGCCTGAGAAGATTCCATTTATGGGAACATCATGCTGTCCGTCATGGTCTGTTATGGCAAAGACTGAATTTCCGCAGTATGCTAACTGCATTTCCATGGCTCTGACACCAATGGTATTTACAGGCCGTATGATTAAAAAGGCAGATCCTGGATGTAAGGTAGCTTTTATCGGACCATGTGCAGCTAAAAAACTTGAGGCAAGCCGCAGAAGTGTGCGAAGCGATGTTGATTTTGTACTGACCTTTGAGGAAGTTATGGGTATGTTTGAGGCGAAGGGTATTTCCTTTGATGATATAAAGGCAGGAGATCCGCTTCATCATGCAAGTGGAGACGGAAGAAACTTTGCTGTTGCGGGTGGTGTTGCAAATGCAGTTGTGAATGCAATTCACCAGATTGATCCAGATCGCGAGGTCAATGTAGTTTGTGCACAGGGACTAGACGAGTGCCGTAAGATGATGCAGATGGCAAAGGCTGGAAAATATAATGGATACTTGCTTGAAGGTATGGCATGTCCGGGAGGCTGCGTAGGCGGTGCCGGAACGATTCAGCCAATTAAAAAATCAGCAGCAAATGTAGCAATGAATAAGAAAAATGCTCCATTCCCATCTGCAACACAGAGTGAATACAAGCAGATGATCGACTTTTTGGAGGAAAGGCCGGAAAAGACGCCTACAGCAGAGGCAGCAAAGTCAGAAGAGAAATCTGAATAAAAATGTTTGTCTAGCTGCGAATTTGCCTGCATAGCAAAGAAAGTGAGAGGGGTATGGATAAAAGACGAAAGAAAAGGGTATGGTTTTTGACAGTCCTAGCAACAGTGGCTGCTCTGTCACTCTTCGTTTTTAGCGGATGCGCAAAGCTTGCATCCGCGATTAACGATATCAAGGGCAGCCTGATTGGAAATCAGTATACCATTTACACGTATGATAATTTTGGAAATCTAGTACTAGAGACAAGCGGAAAGAAGATAGACATTGCCGGAAATCCAGTCAAAAATACTAGCTACGATGAAAACGGCAAGGTTATTACCGGATATGAATTATCATCTGTTATCACAATCACTATTGATGGCAATGAGATTGAGTCATGTGGCGATACCTGCATCTTTGTGCAAAAAGGACTGACTCCAGATGTTGATTTTACAACTGAGACAATTCAAAGTTCAGGCTCTGTTTTAGACATTACATCCTTGTCTGCAAAGCTGAATCAGTACAAGAACAAGTTTGGAAAAGCGCGTGTCGTAGTAATTAAATCGCAGCTTGGAAATCCAATCATGGCATTTTCAGGAGACAGTGTCTACTGGGAGATTCCGGAGGATTTGCCAAAAATGACGAAGCTTATGATCGATGGAAAGGCACTCTATATTCACAGGGCAAACTTCCAGATTATTGATAAGGAATTAATTCAGTAATAAGTATATAGCAATGATTTAAAGGTGCGCCGAGGAAAGTAATCGGCGTGCCTTTTTTCTATCAAATATTTGCGTATAGCAGTTCATATTTGACAACATTAAAATAATCTCAAATAAATTAAAAGAGTTGCATTGAGTCTAAGAACACAAGGCAGAGGAGCAAATCTTATGGAAGATAAAGTTCAGGAGTTTTTGAAGAAATATGAAATAAATCCGTATGCAGAAGACTGTTTTGCTATGGAAGAAAAATTATTAAGTGTACCAGTCGAAGAATTTTCAGATGAAGTATTGGAATTTCTAATTTCTAATGAGATTGGCATTATAGGACTGGCTCATCTGGATTTTCCAGAAAAATGGCTGATAAGATTCATGAAATACGACTCGATGGCTGCGTATAGGTTGGCACATAAATATTATACTGATGAGAAATGTTCAGAAGCAAAATTTCTTGATTTCTTAAAACAATGTGCGAATACATATCCTGATATTGTGTTGAATCTTTTGGCGTTTCCTGAATGCAGCCATAAAAGACAGATATTGATAAAGGCTTGCGTGGAATTTGATAACAGTGATATTCGAGAATGTGCAAAAAGCTATGCGTCAGCTGAGGCGGTGAAGAATTTAAAGGATGAGTGCCAAATAGCAAAGATATATTGTGAGGAAAAAGCGAATCCAATTGTGTTAAAAGCGATTGCTGCGAATTCTTTTGCACCGTTAGAAATATTAAATATGCTGACAGAAGTGAAAGATATAAAAGGTGCAAAATCAATTCGGGTAGCGGCAAAGAAAACGATTCAAAAAAAGAATCTTTACTAGTATCGTTTTCTTGAGGAAATGTATGATTCTGGTGGCTACTGTGAACGACAATACTACAGTAAGGTGAGAAAGGAAACTTGTATTGGGTTTGGGTAAATGATATAAATATTGCTTTTCAGAACATATGTGATATGATAAGAACAAATTAATTACTATGGAGGAAAAAATCATGGGAGAAATGACAAAAAATCAAAAAAAGGAAGCACTTCGTGCATGGAGACAAAAAGAGAAAAAAAGCTACTGCTTAGAGAAGGAAGAGGTGGAGGAGCTTTTTGAATATCTAGAGGAAGCTTTAGAAGAGGAAGAGTGTGATAATTCGTTAAAAAATACAGAACAGTGGATAATTGATAACATTGATGATGAAGAAAGACGCGATCAAGTAAGACGAGAAATAAAAGAAGATGGCGGTTATTGTGACTGTGAAGTATTGGGTAATTGCTACGAGGAGTATGATATTTAAATGTATAAAAAAGGTGCACCGAGGAAAGTAATTGGCGCACATTTTTTATACCAAATTAGGCAGAGTAGCATGTCCATAGGAGCGATGCACCGCATGAGCGTGGAGACTTCATCAAATTAGAAGGTGGTGATTCGAAATGGGAAATTCAAAAGAAACGATATGTGGAGAATTGCTATATGAATTCATGGTTCATGAAAAAGGTTTTAAAATATCAGGAAGATGGAATAATCATGAACAGAAAAAATTGCTTAATGATTTTGCCGTGATGAGACAACTGATACAACTAATTGAGTTAGAAATAGATGTTTCTTTTGGAGAAATAAAAGAGATTGTCTTATATTTGAAAAATGCAGATGTTTATGTAGGAAATGTACTACAGAGAAAAGACTCTGACATGATGAAATTTTGTGGCAAAGCAAATGTAAAAACTGATTCTAAAATGCTTGAATTAATTGAAAAAGGTGAAAGAATCATTCAGGAGAGCCAGAAGACAAAAGGGTTAAAAAGACTTGTTTCTGAAAAAAAGAGAAAAGAACAAATGTGGCTTATTCTGATGGGACTTCATAATTTACCAAGAATTTATTTGGATGGAGAAGGAGAAATTGATGATTTGAAAAAGTGGTTAATTTCTCAGGAGGAAGCATTTGCGTATAGTAGTTCATATTTGGCAGCATTAATAGAATCTCAGATAAAAAAGAATCTTTTATATTGAAAAATAAGAGGATGAAATTTGATGAAAAAGATAATCGTTAACGACTGTGCGCAGTATTTTACTGCCCTAAAAGAAATAAAGAAAGGCATTAAGGCACAGATATTGGATTATGATGAAGATGAGGAAATAGATGGAGGTTTTGCAGCAGAGGAAATTACAAAGCTGTCAGATGGAGTTCCAGTCGAGCTATGGACAGCAAATATGATAGATTATGATTATAAGAAAAAATATATAGGTCATATGTGGCAAAATATAAGAAAAAAGTATATGCTCGCTGTAACCGAAGAGATAGAAAAGAATTGTGAAGAAAGTGCTTATCTGATACAGTTCGGAAAGGCAAGAATAGCACAAAAAAGCATAAAACAAGCAGTTAACTATTTAAAAGGTGCAAGTATGTCATCTTTTTTATTGATTGGAGAATTTGAGCAAGTGGATAAACTAATGGAGTTATTGCCCAAACTTGAAAAAAATTATAAAGAGATTGCGAGTATTATTAATCTTGTATGTGATGAAAAAGGAATAAATAAAGTGATATATTTGATTCATGGAATGGATGGTGCTTCACTAGTATCGTTTTCTTTTGGAGGAGAGAGTTAATACAATGGAAATTTATTTGAGTTCAGAAACTGAGGGGCGTGCTGATAGTTTGTTACTTCCCATACGAAATATGGTAGATTCGCTTTTGGATGATATCAGAAAAAATGAGTATGGAAGCGCGTTAACAAGTGTTGGTGTATTCGCAATCATAATGAAGGAAGAAATGTATGATTCTGGTGGCTACTGCGAACGACAATACTACAGTAAGGTAAGGAAGGAAGCAGATATCAGGCTGCGGTTAAATTATAAAAGTTTTTGTAATGCAGAACCTGAAAAACGCGTGGAACTATATAAGCAGCATGTAAGCAGAGCGTTAGAAATAGCAGCCAACAAAGCGAAAATTGCTGATCCTGAATTTCAAAGGGACAAGTTAATATGTGATGTTAGACAGGCATTTGGTCTAACAGAAAAGGAAGAAGTGAAAAATAAAAGTACAGTTATTTATCTGGCAGGGGAGACAGAGGAAAAGGCTGTGAAATGTTTTCGTGAAGTAATGCAAGTAGTTGATCCGATGTTGGATGAAATAAGAGCCAGAAGCTACGGAAATGCATTGAGAGAGCTTGGCATTTTTGCAGTCATTATGAAAGAAAGTTCTTATGAGGAAAGCTGTTGGAAAGAGAAGCGATATTATAGTGCTACAAAGATGACTGCAGAGGTGAGACTGCGAATAAATTATAGAAATTTTGTTTTTGCAAAGCCAGAAAATCAGATTAATATGTATAAGGAACTGATTACAAGAGCATTTGAGATTGCTGTGGAAAGGATACAAAAAATCGACAAGCAGTTTTGTGGTGAAGAATTGCTTTGTGATGTAAATAAAGCATTGGGAGTAGTGAAAAGAAACTTGTATTGGGTTTGAGGTTGCGAAGTGTTGGGTAATTGCTACGAGGAGTATGATATTTAAATGTATAAAAAGGTGCGCCGAGAAAAGTAATCGGCGTACCTTTTTCGTACGTTTTATAAATTTTCAAGAGCAATCTTCATCATGTTAGTGAAGCAAGTCTGACGTTCTTCTGCAGTAGTGATCTCTGGGCTTATAAAGCTGTCAGAGATTGTTAAAAGGCAGGCTGCTTCTTTGCCTAGTACAGAAGCATTTGCAAACAGTGCAAAGCTTTCCATTTCAACAGCCAGACAGCCGCGCTCGTCGCGAAGCTTTTCCCAATAGGTTGGCTTTTCATCAGACGGCTGGCGGTAGAAGACGTCACTAGAGTGAATTGCACCCTCAATCATATTAATTCCAAGACGCTTTGCAGCAGCGCGAAGGGAATCATTGAGTGCTTTGGATGGATAGCTCTCATCCTTGTCGTAGCCAGACTGAACCTTTGCATAGGTGGACTCACTGACTGCGGAAGTAGCAAGAACGACATCATAAATCTTTGCGTCAGAGCTGTAGCTTCCAGCGCTTCCGATACGAATGATACGGTCTACATCATATTCCTTAAATAACTCGTAGGAGTAGATACCGATACTTGGCATACCCATTCCGCTGCCCATAACGGTAACTGGTTTTCCATTATAAGTTCCGGTATAAGCAAGCATACCACGTACTTCATTTACAAGAACGGCATCCTGTAAAAAGGTATCAGCGATAAATTTTGCGCGCAGCGGATCGCCAGGCATTAAAACAGTTTTTGCAATCTGACCTTTTTGTGCATTATTATGTGGTGTTGGCATAAAAAAAACCTCCTGTCTTTTCTGAAAAAGTGTTATACTAGATTTAGTATAACATAAATTTAATGGTATGCCAATATAAATTTGTGCAGATGAGAAGGGAGAATATCAATGTTTGAACGAAAAAAGGCATTAAAGGAAATCGAAGAAAAATTAAATACAGTTCAAATGTATTTGGAAAATAATTATAAGGATCTTACGCTGCAGTCATATAAGGATGCAAAAGAAGTGGTTGAGCGGTATGAGAAAAGCGGTCTGCTAAAACAAAAAGATAAGGATATGATTCAGAAAAAGATGGCAGAGTTTGATGCCAAGCTTGTGCACTACGGACATACGAATGTATCAGAGTTTTTAAAAGAGCGCTATTAGTTTTCGTAAGGAATTTGTAAAAAATAACGTGTTTTATTAAGGTGACATTGCAGAGAACGGCTGTTATACTGAAAGTAAAGAAAAGGTGAGGGAGAATGACCCTGACCGGACAGGAGGTCCGATATGATGAAGATGAAACGACAAAAAGCAAAATGGAGTGCCGTGTTGACATCAGCCGCTATGCTCATGATTAATATTCCAGTATCGGCAGAGGAACAAAGCCAATATATAAATGGAGTTACTCAGATAAATGGATATACAGAATTTGAGCAGCCGCAGGTGATCGAAAATCAGGATATGGCACAGCTTGGCTACAGCGATATCCGTGCATATAAGATTGAGAATGCAGGAGAACTGGCATGGTTTGTTCAGCATTTTTATGTAGGAGATTTAGAGACACAGAATGTAAGCTTAGCCGACAACATTGACATGAGCGCGTTAGCAGCGTATTCATGGACACCGCTTGGATATTATAATGTCGAGACACAGACAGGAAAAAGCTATGACGGTGTATTTGATGGAAATGGTTACAGTATCAGTAATATCATTCTGAACCAGATAAACGGTGTGGACTTAGTCAGCAAGGTATCAGAAGAACAGGCAGCAGTGCTTGGAACACAGCCTATTGAAAATATTGCGCAAAATGCGCTTGCAGGTGTATTTGGCTATATTGGAAGTGCAGGCCATGTTACAGAGCTTAAACTGGAAAACACATCTATCACGTCAAATGCAGATGCAGGTGTGTTAACAGGACGAAATGAAGGAAGCATTAGTGCCTGCGTCACATCAGGCGCATCAGTGACTTCTTCAAAAAGTGATGCGTTTGTAAGTGAGTTTGCTGCTGATAATGAAAACAGGATTGAATCTGTTTACTCAAGTAATTTCAGCATTACAAATATGTTGGGAGAAGATGCAGTTACGCCGATTCTGTTAAATTATGCACCAGGATATTCAAGCATAACAGGAAATGGAAGCGTATCAGCTGCATTTACAGAGCATAAGGAAAGTGTAGAAAACAGTCTTTTTGTGACAGAAGCGCCTGCAGGTGTAACAGTACTTGACACGTCACAGTTTGCAGATGGAGCGGCATCATGGTCATTAAATTCAGGTTTTACAGATCCGAAGTTTTCACAGCTTATAGGAACGGATCAGATGCCTGTATTGATTAAAAAGACAGACGAGAGTTACTCACGTGTCTATAAGTGGACACTTGATTATGCGGATGAAGCAAGAGAGGATTCTGTTGTCTATACAAATGGTATTGTGCCAGACAGCATTTTTACAGATGGATGTCAGTGGCAGATGGCAGGAGCAGATGGCACACTGACTGATGTTGTATCAGGTATGGCAATTGAAAATGATGTAACGTTAATTGAAAAGTCAGTCGAACCAACGCCAGAATCAACTCCAGAGCCAACGCCAGAACCTACACCAGAACCTACACCGGAGCCGACACCAGAGCCGACACCAGAACCAGTTCAGAAGATGGATCCGGTTTATACACCTCCAGTTGGACTGGAAGGATATGTGACAAGACCATTGTCAGAGATTGAGCTTCCGAGTGATTCTAATGGTCATTTTGAGTGGCAGACTGATCCTGCAACGACACTTCCAACACAAGAGGAAGCACAAGCAGCAGTTCGTTATGTTCCAAATGACACTGAAAACTACAATATAGTAGAAAATATTGTCATTACAATCAAGATCAATAAATTAGATCCGACACCGCAGACGCAGTGTCCGGACAGTATCAGTATTGATGAGGGAGAGTCACTTTCAACTGTTGAACTGCCTGAAGGATGGAGCTGGCTTGAAGCAAGCATTATCCCTGAAAATGGTATTTATACAGCAGTTTATACACCAGAAGACATGTCTATCTATAATACAATTACTGCATCAGTAAATGTGACTGTAAATCCGACAAAGCCAGCCGATACAGAACCGCCTGTTATCGCAGGAATTGAAGATGGAAAAACATATTGTGAAGCACAGACAGTAACGGTGACAGATGAAAATGCTGTTACAGTTACAGTAAACGGACAGCCAGTTTCACTTGATGAAAATGGAAGTTTTACGTTAGAGCCGGGAGAGAATCAGTTAATTGTTTCTGCAGTAGATGAGGCAGGAAACATGACTACTGTAAATGTAATCGTGAATAATGGTCATACATTTTCAGAGGGAAGCTGCGTCATCTGTGGTGCATCTGATCCTGATTATGTGCCAGAACCTACAGAAGATACAAATATTCCTGATATCACGCTCACAGCATTAAATGAGGATGGTACTGCGGCAGACGGACAGGGTACAGATGGCTGGTATCGCACAAAAAATATTACTCTCACTGCACCAGAAGGCTATAACATTATTGAAAATCTGTATGACAGATCAGGCAGAATGCCAACTCTTGATATTGAATTAGAGGAAGGCGAAAACCATATCGTATATTATCTGATAAAAGAAGATAATACAACAGTCAGTGAGCAGCGTACAAAGATTTTATATCTTGATACAAAAGCACCGCAGATCAATGGTCTTGAAGAAGGAAAGGTTTATTGTGAAGCAGTAACCTTTAGTGTTGTGGAAGAAAACCTTGATCTTGCATCAAGCAGCATTCCAGAGTCAGTAAGCCAAAATTCAGATGGAAGCTTTACTGCATCACCGGCAGCAGGTGTTCAGGAAATCGTATTACGTGATAAGGCAGGAAATGAGACATCAGTTCATATCACGGTAAATGGAACACATACATTTGAAAATGGTGTTTGCGTTCACTGTGGTGCATCTGATCCTGATTATGTGCCAGAACCTACAGAAGATACAAATATTCCTGATATCACGCTCAAAGCATTAAATGAGGATGGTACTGCGGCAGATGGACAGGGTACAGATGGCTGGTATCGCACCAAATACATTACTCTTACTGCACCAGAAGGCTACAATATTGTTGAAAATCCTTATGCAAGATTACGCAGAATGCCGACTCTTGATATTGAATTAGAGGAAGGTGAAAATGAGATTGAGTATTATCTGATTAAAGAAGATAATACAACAATAAGTGAGCTGCGTACACGTAAATTGTATCTTGATACAAAAGCCCCGCAGATCAATGGTCTTGAAGAGGGAAAGGTTTATTGTGAAGCAGTAACCTTTAGTGTTGTTGAAGAAAACCTTGATCTTGCATCAAGCAGCATTCCAGAGTCATTAAGCCAAAATTCAGATGGAAGCTTTACTGCATCATCGGCAGCAGGTGTTCAGGAAATCGTATTACGCGATAAGGCAGGAAATGAGACATCAGTTCATATCACAGTAAATGGAACTCATACATTTGAAAATGGTGTTTGCGTTCACTGTGGAGCATCTGATCCTAATTATAAGGCACCGGCAGTACAGTCAAATGATGTACCAGATGCAGTGCCGACAACACCAGATGCAGCAGGAAACTGGTACCGCAAAAACACCATCAAACTGACAGCACCTACAGGCTATTATATCAGCCAGACAAGTGATGAGTCATCATTTGGCACAGCAACTAGTCTTGATCTTACATTAAATGAAGGCGAAAACAAGATTACCTACTATCTGCTAAGCATAGACGGCAAGGTTATCAGTACAGAGAAGACATTAACAGCGAATTTCGATCAGACAGCGCCTGTAATTAGTGGCGTAGAAGGCAAAAAGACATATTGTGAGGCTCCGACACTTACAATTAGTGATGCAAATCTTGTACAGGTTACAGTAAATGGTACTCCAGTATCGTTGACTGCAGAAGGAACGCTTACAGTTTCTCCAGCAGAGACAGAACAGACTATTAAGGCAGTTGATGCAGCAGGAAATGAAGCAAGCATTACCATTACGGTGCACAACGGTCACAGCTATGCAAATGGTATCTGTACTGTATGTGAACAATATGATCCGCAGTACACTGTAAATGTAGATGCACAATTCTTAACGCAGGGTCTTGGAAGTAATGGCTGGTATCGTGCAAATGCTACGCTGAAAGCACCAGATGGATTCTATATTGCATTTACGAATGACAGAGGATCATTTGGAACAAACAAACAAATCGTAATCACCGAAGAGGGAAGCTACACAATGAAATATTATCTTATGAATATTTCAAGTGGAGCAATTAGTCAGGAAAAGCAGATAAGTATTAAGCTTGACAAGACACCACCAGTGATTAGCGGAGCTGAATCTAATAAGACATATTGCTTAGATCAAAAGATTACACTTACGGTAAAAGATGAAAATCTATATTCTGTTAAGTTAAATAATCAGGAGATTGCATCAGAAAGCAGCTTAAATACAAATGATACCTTTACCTATGAAATTACAAAGGCAGGCACGTATGTATTTACAGCAGCCGATGCCGCCGGCAATTTGGCAAGTGTAAGATTTACTGTGAATGAGAATCATACATGGAATGATGGTGTTGTACAGAAAGAAGCAACAACAACTGCAGTTGGAGAAAAGCTTTATACTTGTACAGTATGTGGTGCAACAAAGACAGAAGAGATTCCGATGGTAACGACACCAGAGGCAACTACACAGACACAGGAGACTACAATGCCAGAGGCAACTACACAGACACAGGAGACTACGACACCAGAGGCAACTACACAGACACAGGAGACTACAACGCCAGAGGCAACTACGCAGGCACAGGCGACTACGACACCAGAGGTAACTACGCAGGCACAGGCAACTACAGCGCCAAGCACAGCACCAAGCACAGCGCCAAGTACGGCACCGAGTACAGCACCGTCATCAGCTGCATCAGAAGCCAGCACAACACTTCAAATGCCAACCACACAGTCTGGTCAAATCAACCAGATTCTTGGTATTGAGGATGCCAGTGGAATAATCGGAATTATTCTGGTTGTGATTGGAATTATTCTTGCGGCAGCAGTAGTGGCAATGATCATTCTTACAAAGCGTAGCAAAAAGTAAATAAAAATGATTAGCCCAAAATAAACGAGGCGGTATCCATAAAGGGTACCGCCTTGATTTGCCTAAGAGAGCTGAATACTTATTTGCGAGAAGCATTTTGAAAAGCAGCAAATTCATGATAAAGACGAGAAACAGGAAGGCCAACAACGTTAAAATAGTCGCCTTCAATGCCTGAGACATAGATTGAAAAAGTACCCTGAATTCCGTAGGCTCCAGCCTTATCAAGTGGTTCTCCTGTTGCAACGTAAGAGGCAATTTCATCCTTTGTCATTTGGCAGACATGTACATTTGTCTCCTCGTAGAAGCTTTTTTCGTGAAGACTGCCATCAGAGCAGACTTCAATTAGTGTCACACCGGTATAGACCTGATGTGTGTTGCCCTGAAGCATGGAAACCATTCGCACGGCATCTGCGCTGTCCTTTGGTTTTCCCAATATGCGATTTTCAAATGCAACGATAGTATCAGCACCAATTACATAGCAAGGAGCTTTTTGTGCCTTTGCAATTTCAAATGCCTTTTGATGAGCCAGTTCACATACAATATCACATGGAAGCGTTTTTGTGGTGACTTCCTCGCCCTTTGCCGGGCAGACAGTAAAATTGAAGCCGGCAAGAGCTAACAATTCTTTTCGGCGTGGGGAGCCAGATGCTAAAATAACAGGTTTTGTAAGATTCACGATAAATACCATGCCTTTCCATATTCGTTTACTTCGCTGATACTATACCTTTTTTTAAAGTAAAAGTAAACAGGAAAAGAAAAAATTTATCGTCTCAGTTTACTGAGACATCTAGCAGGACGCGTGAATTGAAAAATCAAGTTGTTTAAAGAAAAGAATTATGATACAATAAACAAAAGAAATAAAGGGAAAGGAATTTCTGAACATGAGTCAACAAAGGAAAAACATGCAGGATTATCTGCTGATTTGGATGGACGCGGTTTGCCTCGTGATAAGCTATATTGCAGCTTGTTTTCTTGCATCCGTTTTTCGGAAGTTTATATTTGATTTTTCTTCCGTATTATCATCTCTTTGGATGATTTTGATCATCTATTTTTTGGTATTTCTGTCGTTCAACATGAATCGCTATTTCATGAAGCGAAACAAATATGAAGAAATTACATATACGATCAAGTTAAATATTATTATGGGAGCTGTGCTTATTGCTGTATTTTATGTTACTAAAAATACAGAGCTGATCAGCAGAAGTGTATGGGCATTAACAGTACTGATCAATATAGTGCTTATGTCTGTGACACATTTAATCTGTAAGAGAATGCTTCGTACTATTTTTAAAAATAAAAAAGCAGATCATCTCCTTGTATTGACGACATCTGATCGTGTAAAAACGCTTGCAGAGGACTTAAGACGATATAATACTTACGAGAATTATCTGATTACGCTTGCGATTACAGATGGTGATTATGTTGGAGAAGATATAGAAGGCTATCGTGTTGTGGCAAATGGCGACAATGTGATTGAGGTAGCAAGCAGGGAAATTGTTGATGAAGTATTTTTAGTGCTTGATGATCAAAGAAAAAACGAAATCATTGAGTATGCTGAGCAGTTTGCTCAGATGGGTGTAATTGTTCATGTAAATATTGACCTTCTTGATCATCTTGGCGCAGGTTATCAAAGAGAAGTTACTCAGATTGGAAATCACTATGCGCTCAGCGTGGCACCAAGATTTTTTGATTTTAACAAGCTTGTAATGAAGCGTATAATAGACATTGTAGGAGCGATAGTAGGACTGATGATTACAGCAGTTGTGATGCTTTTTATCGCACCAGCTGTAAAGCTAGAGTCTCCTGGACCACTCATATTTAAGCAAAAACGTGTGGGAAAAAATGGCCGTTATTTCTATATTTATAAGGTGCGCTCTATGTATCAGGATGCAGAGGCGCGCAAGGCCGAGCTTATGGAAAAGAATGAAATGAAGGGCTTTATGTTTAAGATGACGGATGATCCGAGAATCACAAAGGTCGGCAAATTTATTCGTTCAACTAGTATTGATGAGCTTCCTCAGTTTTGGAATGTACTAAAGGGTGATATGAGTCTTGTTGGTACAAGACCACCGACAGTAGATGAGTTTAAACAATATGAGGCGCGTCATAAGAGACGTCTTAGCATGAAGCCTGGTCTGACAGGATTATGGCAGGTCAGCGGACGAAGCAACATTGAAGATTTTGAGGAAGTAGTTCGTTTGGATTGTGAATATATTGATAACTGGAGCATTCAGCTTGATATTCAAATTATCTTAAAAACTGTTGTTGTAATCTTTAAGAAAGTTGGATCAAAATAAAAGACAACAAAAAAGGACCGGTGTGTGGGAGCCGGTCTTTTTTTGTACAAAGAAAGTGTGTAAAATAAGAAACTAACCAACTAATGTGTGTGAAGCAATGTTGATGTAGTACAAAAAATTTAACGCTTTTATGCGAAAAAGTCAATATAGTATGAACGAAAAGCAAAATTTATGAATGAAAAGCAAAAATCAAATTTCCAAAGTTTGATCTCGTGTCTTTGAAAAACAGTAGTCACGCCAGGTTTGTTCAAGACGCTTGGCATTGCGCAGTGTAACTGGAAGAGTCTGTCCGTTTGAAAGAAGACAGCTGCCAGAAGAAAAGCATTTAATATCATCCATGTTGCACAGGACACCTCTGCTGATAAGAAGAAAATGACGGTCAGATAAAAGCTGTTTTGAGAATGTACCAAAGGCAGCACAAGGATGGTATTTCTGACCGTTTCGGTCAGTGATCCATGTATAGTGAGAGTCAGCCACGATGCATACAATTTGTGAAGCAAAAATACGAACCTCAATTGCATTTACTGAGAATGAAATGAAGGTTTCAGAAGCTGGAAGGTGCAAAGAGGCATCATTCAGACATGCAAAAATCGCATCTTTCTGATATGGTTTTAGAATATAGTGGAATGCATGGACACGAAAGGCATCTGGCATGTAATCAGCAGAGGCAGTCAGAAAAATTAAAATAACATGGCTGTCAATCTGACGCATTTTGCTTGCCGTCTCAACACCGCTCATACCATTCATAAAAATGTCCATAAAAACAATATCGTATTTATCAGACGAAAAGGAAGACAAAAAAGCATCTCCGCTGTCAAAACAATCAGATTCAAATAAAATCTGCTTTTCGCATCCATAGTCAGTAATCAAAGACAGAAGTATCCCACGTTCAATTTCAGAATCATCTACCAGTGCAATGCGCATAACGATTTATCCACACCTTTCTATATTATATTTAGCAAAGCTTTTTATGCTTAAAGAAAGCTCCGCATATGTGTCAAACAACGCGAAGCTTTCTTTTTATGTACTATTTAAGTACGATTTATCAGATAAATTACTGTGGCTGCTTTCCAATGTAAGCTAAGATACCACCATCTACGTACAGAACATGTCCGTTTACGAAGTTGGAAGCATCAGAAGCAAGGAATACTGCCGGGCCTGCCAGGTCCTCAGCCTCTCCCCAGCGAGCTGCCGGAGTCTTGGCAATGATGAACTGGTCAAATGGATGACGGGAACCGTCTGGCTGAATTTCACGAAGCGGAGCGGTCTGCGGAGTAGCAATGTAGCCAGGTCCAATACCGTTACACTGAATGTTGTACTCACCGTACTCAGAACAGATGTTTCTGGTCAGCATCTTTAAGCCACCCTTAGCTGCTGCATAAGCAGATACGGTCTCACGTCCAAGTTCAGACATCATGGAGCAGATGTTGATGATCTTTCCATGACCCTTCTTGATCATGCTCGGAATAACAGCCTTTGCTACGATAAACGGAGCATTTAAGTCAACATCGATAACCTGTCTGAACTGAGCAGCGGTCATCTCGCACATCGGGATTCTCTTGATGATTCCGGCATTGTTTACGAGAATGTCGATTACACCAACCTCAGCCTCGATCTTTGCAACAAGCTCGTTTACAGCATCCTCATTAGTAACGTCACAAACATAGCCATGAGCCTTGATTCCAGCTTCTTCGTATGCAGCAAGACCCTTATCAACTAACTCCTGCTTAATATCGTTAAATACGATTGTAGCACCGGCAGCAGCCATACCCTTAGCGATAGCCATACCGATACCATAGGAAGCGCCAGTAATCAGCGCAATCTTACCTTCCAGAGAAAAAGAAGACATATCCATGGTAAAAAAACCTCCTTAAATTTTTTGACGGAACATACAAAAATATGTCCATCTAGTTGTGTATAGTATACCATATCAAAAGAAACCAGTCAACAGTAACGCTTGTTGTAAAATGTAAGATATTTGTAAGCGTAATATCTTTGCAAAAAAGGGCGTAGTATGGTAGTATGGGTATGATAAAGCTGTGTAATGCAGGAGAGTAATGTTGGAAATGGAAGTGGCAACATATAGTGTATGGAGGGAACGTTTCATGAGAAAAAGAATGATGCTGTTTGCGGCAGGGACAGTGATTTTTGTCAGCGCGGCACAGAATACTTTTGCAGAAGAGGAAACGGGTGGAATAAGAAAGATTGCAGATATGGTCACAGAAGCACGGCGGATAAAAGAGGGAACTGAAATGTTTTCAGTCTCAATGACGCTTGGTGATATGGAAGTATCGGCCGGAATGACGATCCGTATGACGCCAGACAGTGCATCTGTGGACATGCTGTATTTAAGTGCACCAAATGGTGATGGAACTTTTTTTGATTTTGTATCAGAGGATGTACTTCGTGTATTTGGTACTAAGGCATATTTAAATACAGAATCGGTTAAAGAGATGATATCGGAATTGACAGAGGAGAACCGCATTGACGAGGAAGAGAATGAGAATGTGCTGCAGGCAGCAGATTCAATTACAGAAGACTGGATTGGTCTGGTAGGTTCTTCAATAGGTCTGGATGAGTTTAAATATGATGATTTTATAGGGGTGTTTTCAGGTCTTGCGGCGGCACATGATGCAGGCTCTTACACGATTAATCTGAAAAATGATCAGATAGGGCAGCTTTTGGAGCGCATCGATATGCAGATTGAGCAGGGACAGTTAGATAAAACATTTGTCGTTGACTGGGAGACACTTCTTACACCATATGTGGATGCAGTAATAGAAGGAATGAAAGAAGCTGATCCAGAAAATGCTTTTGATCAGGATAAAAAGAAAAAGCAGATATTTGATACTCTTCAGACTACATTTTGTCAGCATGAAGATGATGAGAAAGAACCATTAGCCGTGCAGTTTGAGAATGCAGTTTCAAAAGGTCTTGAAGTTAATGCATCAATCTGTGCGGGAAAAGATGGCGCAGCAGGCACATATGCATTTGAAGTGACAATTGAAGCAGAGATTTCAGACAAACTTCAAGAGAAATGGGGAATTGAAGAGCTTTCTCCAGTTGTCGGTGAGACGGAAGGGCTTTTGACACAGACAGATAAGCCAGATATAAAGAATGCATTATTTAGTTTTGTAGTAAGCATTGAGCCAGCAGAAGAACCGATTGAAATAGATGAACCAGGGGATGGTATTTTGTGGATGACAGACTTACTTAGAGAATGGGCAGCACAGGGTTTGATTTTACAGTAAAAATGGGGATAGGAAAAATTTTCCTATCCCCGATTATTTTTATAAAGTTACGCCGTTTTTCTCAAGAAGTTTTCTTGCAGATTCAACAGAGTCTACACCAGTCGGATTTTTAACAGGTGCAAATGCTCTCTCACGCTCAACCTCAAATGGACAGCAGCTGTCCATCATATGGATCATGTCGAGAATTAAGGATTCAAACTTATAGCCATTTGGTGTAGTTGGCTTAATCAGATTGCCATCACCATCAATGTAAGGAATCTTTTTCTCAACGATATGTAATGGAAGACGTTTGCTTTTGATCTCAGTTAAACGATCCAAATTAAACATGTAGTTTAAGATAACACCAAAGTTGTAGAGCAGATTTCCATTCTCATCCTTTAAGTGAATCATATCCTCAGTCATCTCATAATATTCAACTATGGAAGGTTTGCCATCCTCAGTACAAAGAACGCCGACACGCTCATTTGGGTCAGCCTTTCTTACAACCATACCGCCGCAGTCACATCCAGAATCAATGACAGCACCGACAAATGCCGGATCATTAATTCTTTGAAGAACATTGTCAACAGCAAATGCAGTCAGCCATTCAACACCAGCTTCCTTCATCTGCTTGTCATATCCGTAGCGGCAAAGAGATGAGAACCATCCGCCATTTCCATTTGGAGAGAGTGACAGGCGATCAGGTGCTTCCATAAGAAGCTTTCCATTGTAATCTACGCTTGGTGCCATCTCTTGCTTGAAGAAGTGAATATATTCAGCATTATAGCCAAAATAATTTTTCTCCTTCAAAAAAGCAGTAGTATCATCATAATTTTTGTCACTTGTCATGATATAAAATGGAATCCAGGCACCGGCCTTTTTTACAATCTCCATTACATTATTGATCAGACACTCAAAAATGTAAAGCTCTCTTGTGACACCGATATTGTACATACCCTTTGGCTTATCAAAACCAAGACGGGTACCCTGACCTCCTGCAAGCAAAACGGCAGCAACCTTGCCCTCGCGGATTGCCTGTAATCCAACTTCTTCAAGATGTGCGCGGTTTGCGTCAATCTGGGACAGCTCCATGGCAGACAGCGGTGCAAATGTGCCGCGTGCATTTACTGTTTCATGTGTCTTTAATACATCAAGCAAGGACCAGTCAATTCCTTCAATCTGAGCAAGGAGATTTTCTTGTTGCTCTGGTGTAAGAGTGTCATAAAATGAAAGCAGCTGCAGCTGATCCTTCTGTGTTAATAAGTTAATAGCGTCCTGTTTAGTCATAATACGAACCTTTCTTCAAATATTGAATTTGGACAATTTACAGAATGCCGATGCCCACGGCATATGCGGGATTAAATTGACATCCCTATATTTGTAACTTTACGATAACACAGAGCCAGAAAAAAGTAAAGGTCATAATCGTCCGAAAAATGTAAGAAATTTGAAATGTGAAAAACTTTGAAAGTATGGTATGATAAGAAAAACACTGTTAATTTATGTGCTCAGATGTATAAAGAAAGTTTGAAAAGGTATTGCAAAAACACCATATTATTATGTATAATAAGAATCTGGGCGCATGAATAGAAATAGAAAGGAAAAAGGCGGATGTTTTACTACAAAAACAAGAATGATAAGAAAAAACGCATCCTAGCAGGTGCAGTTGCAGTGATTATCGTATTAGCCATGATTGCTTCTATGGTCGTCTCTGCTTTTGCAGAAGAGACGCAAGGCCAGGTTCAGGCAAAGTCCTACGATCTGACGTTCAATAAAAAAACAACAGGCGTGTTTGGACGCGGCGTCAGCTATGAGGGAATTAGTCTCGAAGGAAAGACGTATGATGAGGCTGTATCAGAGATTAACGAATATGCTAATGATCGTCTGACAAGATACATGCAGTGGGATGTGCTTGGATATAAATATGATTATGATGGAAGCTCCTTTTCAACTACATGGACAAATCCTGATGTAGTCAGCCAGCTTTCGAATATGACATTAGAGGGAAATCTTGTAGAGCAGTACAAGAAGCAAAAGGATCTTGATCAAAGCCCGATTGATCTTGATTTACAGTTTACAGTAGATGAAGATGCAGTAAGAAGTACTGTTGCAGAGTACACAAGTCATTTTTATAAGGATCCTCAGAATGCAACTGTAACGCGTGAAAACGGACAATTCGTTGTAACTGACGGTGTGACTGGAGTTTCTTTTGATACAGATGCTATTACAGCGGAGCTGTTGGCAAAGATTGAGGATTTCTCTACTGCTGATTCTATTCAGTATAGTTTCCCATTTACAGAGACACCACCGACATATGACAGCTCATACTTTAATTTTTCACCGACCCCACTCGGAAGCTACACAACCACTCGTCTAGGTGATGCACCGAGAACCAATAATATCCGGATATCCGCACAGAACCTGAATGGCAATGTAATTTATCCTGGAGAGACTGCTTCAACGCTCAAGATGTTCCATGATGTAACAGAGGAAAATGGCTACCAGATGGGTCTTGGCTATGAACTTGGAAAGGTTGTGCCTAGTATGGGCGGCGGTATCTGCCAGACGACGACCACATTATACAATGCCGTCATTCGAGCAGAACTTACCGTTGTAAGCAGAAAATCTCATTCCATGATCGTCAGCTACGTAGAGCCAGCGCTTGATGCTACCGTGGATTATAAGTCAGGTCTGGATTTTACTTTCACAAACACACTCAATTATCCGATTTACATTGAATCTTATGTAGACGGAGACAGCGTAACCGTCAACATCTGGGGCGTGGAGGAACGTGAGGCAAACCGTACTATTGCATTCACAAGTACGAGAACAACAGATTTTGTATGGAAGGATCCGCTGTACGTTCAGAGAGTGGATGATGTAAACTGTAAGGTTGGTAATGTAAATGTAGCGTATAAGCAGAAGACACTGACCGATCCGCATCCAGGATTTACTGCACAGTCTTACAAACATGTGTACATTGATGGGGTAGAACAGTCTGTAGAATTGCTAAATACATCTGTCTATGGTCCGGCGTCTGGTGAACTGATTCATGCATCAGACTGTACCATTCAGGCAAGGCCGAACGAAGTTCCGACTGGATCTTCCTGGGCAACGCTCCCGAACATTGGCATTGCGTTTACAATCGATACGTATACGCTTTCAGGTCAGCTGTGGCCGTATTATCCATATTAAATTATGATACGCTAAATAGTAGTTTTTATCCATGCGCCGCTTATTGCAAGGGGCGCATGTTTCTACGTAAGAAGGAGTTTCACAGAATGAGATCATTAAAGGAAATTAAGAAAAGGGCAGCAAAGGCAGCTGCGGCAGCGTTTTTGCTGCTTGGAGCGGTTGGTGTGGTATCATATGCATCAGAGGCAGATACTGCTAAGACACCATTTGTATTAACGTTCAATACGAGTACGACTGGTGTATTTCCAAGAGGTGTAAGCTATGAAGGAATAAGCCTTGAGGGGAAAACGCTTGAAGAAGCAAAAAGCGAGATCTCTGATTATATAGAAGACAGGCAGTCACGATATATGGTATGGAACATTGTGGGAAATACTTATGAGTACAGTGCGTCCTCCTTCGGCGTAGCGTGTACAAATGCAGAGATTGTATCTTCTCTTGACAATTTAACTATGAGCGGAAATATCGTAGAGCAGTATAAAAAGCAAAAGGATATGGATGTAAATCCTGTGGATCTTGATCTGCAGTTTTCGCTTGATACGCAGACTCTCCATGATACAATAAGTGAATATACATCGACCATGTCAAGAACAGTATCAAATGCAAGCGTAAAACGTGAGAATGCACAGTTTGTTGTAACAGAGGCAGTAAATGGAATTGCATTTGATACAGAGGCTATTTATAATGAGCTGACAAGTCTGATAAATGATTTTTCAACGGCTGATCCTATAAATTATACGTTTCCTTACACGGAAACACCAGCGACATATACTAGTGCCGATTTTGCATTTAGTGAGCTGCCGCTTGGAAGCTTTTACACAGATGGTCTTGGAGACAAGAACAGACGAAATAACATTTCCCGTGCTGCAGAAGGTATGAATGGCCGTATTTTCTATCCGGGCGAAACAATATCTGCACTTGATTTGTACGGTGCAGTTACGACAGAAAATGGTTACGCAGAGGCACCAGGCTACAATCAGGGAAGGGTAGAGATGGTAGTTGGCGGAGGAGTCTGTCAGGTAACAACGACACTTTATAATGCAGTTTTGCGTGCTGAACTTGATGTTTCCTATCGTAAAAATCATTCAATGATGGTTAACTATGTATATCCAGGCATGGATGCAATGGTAGCGCCGCAGGATAACTCTGATTTTAAATTCGTAAACAGTTCAAATCATCCGATTTATATTGAAGCATATGTAGTAGACGACCGCATCTGTATCAATATCTGGGGAATTGAGGAGCGCGATGCAAACCGTTCTGTAAGATTTAGAACAGAGATTTTATCTGTTTCATGGCCAGAGACACTATACAACATTGTTGTAAATGATAGTGAATGTCAGGTTGGAGAGGTTCGTGTTAACTATAAGCATAAAGTTGAGGTCGAGGTGCATCCAGCATTGTCGTGTGTATCCTATAAGCAGATTTATATTGACGGACAGCTTGTGGAGGAAACAGAACTAAATCGTGACAACTATAAGGCAGCATCGGGACTTATTTACCGAGCTTCAGATTGTAATGTCAGTGCATCAGCTCGTCCGGGAAATGCAGGCGAGGCCATGGTATTTCCATACATCGGCTGGACAATTGATATCTCAGTAACAACGCCTGGCGGAGGAGAGTGGCCATATTATGAATAACAGAAAGGGCAAAAATATGCGAACAGGAAGATATTCGTATAATGCGCAGCAAAGAAGCATTGTACGGCCAATTAAAAAAGTGCAAAAGTTAGCAGAAGGCTTTGCACAAAATTATGATTGCGCAGTGATTTGCCATGAAAAAAAGGAGATTGTCTCAGAAGCAATGATGACAGTTTCGGCAAAAGAGGATATCGCACTTGCATTTTACAGAGCATGCAATATAGTTTTTGCGCAGCGTGGATGTACGAAGCTTGTAAATGTCAGCTTTCTTTGGCCAGAAGACAGCGAAGAAGCATTTATGGCACAGTTAACTGGGTATATAGCTGCCTTGTGTCAGAAAGAAGCAGTCAAGCTTGGCTTAGTTACAGCAGGTGTTAGCAGCTTCGTGCAAAAGGCAGTCATATCAGTTACAGCAGTTGGATATGCTAACGAAGACTTCACAGATAATGACGGCAAAAATCAAAACAAAACACTACAGGCAGGAAGTACACTTTGCATGGCAGGTCATGCGGGAATGGCAGGAATTGGACTGCTTGCGGCTTACGGAGAAGACGCACTGATAAAGCAGTATACGCAGGGCTTTATACGTCAGGCACAGCAGTTTTTGGACACACTTAGTATTCGTCCTGTAAAAGAAGCTCTTGAGGATATTGATGCTTGTATATATCCAATTCAAGAGGGCGGTGTTTTAAACGCACTTTGGAATTATGCAGATGGTATCGGTGCAGGACTCGACATAGACATGCGAAAGATTCCTATTCGTCAGGAATCAGTAGAAATCAGTGAGTTTTATGGTATAAATCCTTATCTGCTGATGGGAGATGGTGCTTGTCTTATATCTTCAATGCAGCCGGAAAAAGTGTGTGCAGCACTTGCAAAAGCAGGAGTTAGCTGCGTTGTAATTGGTCAGGTAACAAAAGAAAACGCACGTGTGATTCGCAGAGATGATGAAGTAAGATATCTTGATAAACCTGCACAGGATGAGCTTGTGCGTATTAGAAAGTAAGAAGAAAGGCAAATGGTATGAACGTAGTATTATTAGAGCCGGAGATTCCGGCAAATACAGGAAATATTGGAAGAACATGTGTGGCAACAGGAACAACACTTCACCTGATTAAGCCGCTTGGTTTTTCACTCGATGAGAAAGCGTTAAAAAGAGCAGGTCTTGATTACTGGCAGCATCTCGATGTGCGCGTTTATGAAAATTTCAATGATTTTCTCGAGAAGAATCCAGATGCATCTAAAAAGCTGTATTTAGCAACAACAAAAGGACATCACGTATATAGTGATGCCCAGTATGATGAGGATGCGTATCTGATGTTTGGAAAGGAGAGTGCTGGAATCCCGGAAGAGATTTTGCTTGACTATGAAGACCAGTGTTTCCGTATTCCAATGAATCCACAGATTCGTTCCTTGAATTTATCAAATTCTGTTGCGATTGTGCTGTATGAGGCACTTCGTCAGAATCATTTTGCTAGTATGCAGTTAAATGGTGAGCTTCATCGTCTGCACTGGAATCATCCAAACGAGTAAAAACATTATTCGCTTTTTGCGGGTTTTGTCTGAAATTTGTAGCCGACTCCCCATACGGTAGCGATAGACCAGCTGTTTTTGCCTGGAAGCTTTGCGCGCAGGCGTTTAATATGGACATCTACCGTGCGGGTATCGCCTACATACTCATAGCCCCACACATGATCAAGAAGCTGTTCTCTTGTAAAAACCTGATTAGGTGAGGAGGCTAAAAAATATAAAAGCTCTAGTTCGCGCGGCGGCATTTCAATTGTAGCACCGCGGTAGCTGACCGAATAATTGGTCAGATTGATAACAAGGCCAGGGAATGTAATACATTTGGCTGAAGAATCGCTGTCAGCTGACGGTGATGTGCCAGACAATGTAGAGAAGTCTGGTATGTTTGAATGGGAACGGCGGACAATTGCACGGATACGAGCAATAAGCTCACGTGAATCAAAGTCTTTTGTCATAAAATCATCACATCCAATTTCAAGAGAAAGCACCTTATCGACGATATTATCATCATTAGACAGCATTAAAATCGGAATATTGCAGGCATTGTGAAATTCACGGCACAAATCAAGACTATTCATAGTTGGAATCTGACGGTCTACCAGCAAAATATGCGGCTGAAAGGAAAGCAGATTTTTTCTTGCATCAGTTTTATTGTTAACGGTGACTGTTTCATATGCATTTTCTGTCAGGCACAAGATGAGCTTTTTAATCATCTCATCATCCTGACTGGCAATTAAGACACGAATAATGTCGAATTCATGGTTGATCATATTTATTCCCCTCTCTTTTTCTTACTTAAAAGTAACAATGGTAACACCACTGTCGCCCTCACCAAATTCCCCTAAATGGAAGGACTTTACATATTTGAGCTTGCGCAGATGCTGATGAACACCGTTTCTAAGGGCACCTGTACCGCGTCCGTGTACGACACGAACCTTTTCAAGATGTGCCAGATAAGCATCATCGAGATATTTGTCGAGTTCTGGAATTGCCTCATCAACTGTTTTTCCAATCAGATTGATTTCAGGAGAAACAGTGGCAGATTTTGACATACGAATCTTGCCGCTTCCATTGCCCTTTTGTTTTGTGCGCATTGCAGGTACGCCATCACCAGAAATAGTCTGCTCATCAATCAGCTCCAAATCATTAATATTGACCTGAGAACGAAGAATACCCATCTGGACAAATAAATCTCCTCTTGCATTTGGAAGAGAACTTACAATACCACGAAGATTAAGTGAAACTACCTTAACGGCATCACCAAGCTTAAGCTTTTTAGCATCTGGCTTTTTAGATGGAGAAGCCTTTGGCTGTGAAATCTGTGCCTTTGATGCTGTCTTGTCAAGCTTAGTACGAAGCTTAGTACGCTCTTCCTCAAGAAGACGGCTAACCTCGCCTCCATCAGTCTTTTTGTTGATAATTCGTATAGTCTCATCAGCGTAATCTTTGGCATCCTGAAGAACCTTGCGTGCTTTTTCGTTGGCATCCTGTAAGATTTTTGCCTTTTGCTGCTCAAGCTTTTCTTTCTGGGCAGAAAGCTGCTTCTTAAGAGACTCCATTTCCTCTTTATAAGCCGCAATTTGTTCCTTATCCTGCTCCATTTGGACACGTGAAGCCTCAAGATTAGAGATTACATCCTCAAAGCTCTCATCCTGACTGTCGATATGCTTTTTAGCATCGTCAATAATAAATTCTGGAAGACCAAGCTTTCTTGAAATTGCAAAAGCGTTACTCTTTCCTGGAATGCCGACTAACAGACGATATGTCGGACGAAGTGTTTCCACGTTAAATTCACAGCTGGCATTTTCGACACCAGGAGTGGAAAGAGCAAAAAGCTTTAATTCACTGTAATGTGTGGTTGCCATTGTGCGAACCTTCATGTTGTGGAGGAAGGATAAAATTGCCATTGCAAGTGCAGCACCCTCAACAGGGTCTGTACCAGCACCAAGCTCATCAAACAGAACCAGAGAATCCTTATCAGCCTTGTCTAAGAATTTAACGGTGTTTGTCATATGAGATGAGAAGGTACTTAAATTCTGCTCAATGCTCTGCTCATCGCCAATGTCTGCGTAAACCTCAGTAAAGACGCTTAAGGCTGTTCCCTCAGCAGCTGGTACGTGAAGTCCGGCAAGACCCATAAGTGTCAGAAGACCAACTGTCTTTAATGAAACAGTCTTACCACCAGTATTTGGTCCGGTAACGATCAGAAGATCAAAGTTCTCACCGAGCGTAAGTGTAATAGGCACAACGCGGTGCGGATCAAGAAGCGGATGACGTGCATTTTTCAGACGAATGATGCCATCTTTATTTAATCTTGGCTCACAGCCGCGGTAATGGCGAGAGAGAGCAGCCTTTGCAAAGATAAAATCAAGCTCTCCGATAAGTTCAAGATCAAGTGTCAGCTCATCTAAATGATCACATGTCTGATTGCTTAGAGCTGCAAGAACAGCCTCGATTTCCTTTTGTTCACGGATTTCCAATTCGCGAAGCTCATTATTCAGTTTTACAACGCTTAATGGCTCGACAAAAATGGTAGAACCACTAGAGCTTTGGTCATGTACCATTCCTGGCACGTTGGATTTGTGCTCAGCCTTTACAGGTACACAGTAACGGCCATTTCTCATTGTGATAACGCCATCCTGCAGATAAGTACGTGAGTTTACAACAAGACTGTTTAACTGCGTGCGGATCTTCTCGGCAGCAGTTTTCATGGCACGGCGCACAGAGCGAAGTCCGTTGCTTGCATCATCAGCGATCTCCTCCTCAGAGAGGATACAGCGGTCAATTTCCTTTGCAAGAGAAACGACAGGTGCAAGCTCACGAAACATTGCGTCAAGTGCATCGTCCTCCTCGCCAGGTTCATGGTCGCGCTTGCCATAGTCGCTTGCGCGAAGTGCAACGCGAAGAAGTGCGCTTACACGCAAAAGCTCAGCGATGCTTAATGATGAGCCAACCTTCAAACGAAGAAGTGAGTCGCGTATATCCTTTGCACCAGAAAAAGAGATGCTTCCCTTTCGAAGAATGCGTGCTAGTGCATCGCTTGTCTGCGCCTGCGCAGTTTTGATCTCTTGAAGATCATTCATCGGAACGAGTTCGCGACAGCGCTTTTTGCCCATTGAGGTAGATGCATATTCCTCAAGCTGGGCGATTATTTTTGTATATTCAAGTGTTGATAAAGCTTTTTGATTCATAAATTTTCCCCTTAATAAAAAATACAATAGAAGTATAATAAAAAATACAATAAAGTGCAAGAAAATTTCGCTGATTCTGGTGTGTGTTACAGTTTACGGATAAGCCGATATTGCTGTAAGCCCGAAGGTGAATGGCTTTCACGAGCCGGACACTTGGAGCAGGTCTTTCAATGTAACGTATAATAATAATGAGCATAACAGGAGCCTGCGGAGTTTGGTCCGGCGACGAAACCATTGCACCGAAGGGCTTTCGTAACATGATTCGTGAACTGTAACTGTTTTACAGGCAACTTCAGTATACTACAGAGGAAAAAGAAAAACCACAGTTTTTTTACTTATAAAAGCATTTACAAGCATTGCGAAGTTGTTTATAATAAGATAAAAGGGGGATAATCCCCTTAAATAAGTATCAAAAAAGTGAGAGAGGTAAAAGATTATGAAATATATTCAGGAGCTGCGTGAGGGAGAACGCCTGTCGCAGATTTTTTTCTGTAAAAATAAAACGATTGCAACGACAAAAGCAGGAAAGACATATTATTCGCTGACTTTACAGGATAAGACAGGTGTGCTTGATGGCAAGGTATGGGAGCTGTCTGGTGCAATTGAGCATTTTGAAAATCTTGACTTTATTAAAATTGATGGCGATGTCACTCTGTTTAATGGCAGTCTGCAGTTAAATTGCCGCCGCATTCGCAAGGCAAAAGAGGGCGAATATGATCAGAAGGATTATTTCCCAGTTTCTGAAAAAGATCCGGCTGTAATGTTTAAGGAGCTTGATGGCTTTATTCAGAAGGTTAAGGAGCCGCATCTGCATGAGCTTCTTTTGAGCTTTTTTGGCGACAAGGAGTTTGTAAAGAATTTCTGTCAGCATTCAGCAGCAAAGTCTGTTCACCATGGCTTTATCGGTGGTCTTCTTGAGCATACCTTGTCTGTTACTAAGATTTGTGATTTTTTCTGCACGCTTTACCCAATGATCAATCGTGATCTGCTTTTGACCGCAGCTATGTTCCATGATATTGGAAAGGTAAATGAGCTGTCTGATTTCCCAGAAAATGACTACACAGATGATGGTCAGTTGCTTGGTCACATTGTAATGGGTGTTGAAATGATTGGAAGTCATATCCGTGAGATTCCAGGTTTCCCGCCAGTATTAGCATCTGAGTTAAAGCATTGCATTTTAGCACATCACGGTGAGTTTGAGTATGGTTCACCGAAAAAGCCTGCTATCATTGAGGCAGCAGCGCTTAACTTTGCAGATAATGCAGATGCAAAGCTTGAAATTATGAAGGAGCAGCTTGCATCAGCAACACCAGGTGAGTGGATTGGATTTAACCGTTTAATGGACAGCAATATTAAGAAAACAGTATTGCAGTAACAAGAAAAAGAGTTGGAGAAGTATGGAAGTGAAAAAAAATCAGGATTACATTGTAACAATCGAAGATTTAAGTGTGGAAGGTGAAGGCATCGGCAAGATAATCGAGGGTGAGCTTGGCAATGAGAATGGATTTCCTCTGTTTATCAAGGATACGGTAATTGGAGATGTTGCAAAGGTCCGTGTCATTAAGGTCAAAAAGAATTATGGCTATGGACGCCTGATGGAAATCATCACGCCATCGCCAAATCGTGTAAAGCCGCTGTGTCCTGTCGCACGTCAGTGCGGCGGCTGCACGCTCCAATGTATGACTTATGAGGAACAGCTAAAGTTCAAGCGCCGTAAGGTAGAGAATAATCTGCGACGCATTGGAGGATTAAAGGATATTGAAGTGCCAATGACGCTTGGCATGGAAAAGCCGTGGCGTTATCGCAATAAGGCACAGGTGCCATTTGGTTCGGATAAGGGAGGCATTTGCGCTGGATTTTATGCAGGACGCACTCACACTATTATTGACAGTGAGGATTGTCTGATCGCACCAGAAATCAATCAGACTATTATACGAGAGATCAAGTCATTCATGGAGGAGTATCATGTTGCGCCATATGATGAAGAACGTGGTACAGGAATTGTGCGCCATGCGCTGATTAGAGTGGGCTTTCATACAGGGCAGATTCTTGTATGTCTCGTTATCAATGCCGACAGTCTGCCTCATGCTGACAAGCTTACAGAGAGTTTGCTAAAGATACAGGGTATGACATCTGTATGTTTAAATATCAATAAGAAAAAGACAAATGTAATCCTTGGCGAAAAAGTTGTCAATTTGTTTGGACCAGGATATTTAGAGGATAAGATTGGTGAAGTAACATTTCAGATTTCACCGCAGAGCTTCTTTCAGGTAAATCCGTCCCAGACAGAGGTGCTCTACAAAAAAGCACTCGAATTTGCCGGTCTTACCGGACATGAAACAGTGTGGGATTTGTATTGCGGCATCGGAACGATTTCACTGTTTTTGGCACGCAGTGCAAAGAAGGTTTACGGAGTAGAGATTATTCCAGCAGCCATTGAAGATGCGCGAGGAAACGCAGCGCGAAATGGTCTTGACAATACGGAGTTCTTTGTTGGAAAGGCAGAAGAAGTGCTGCCAGAGTGGTACGAAAAGCGTGACAGCAAAGAAGAACGCCATGCAGATGTTATCGTCGTAGATCCTCCGAGAAAAGGCTGTGACAGCGTACTTTTAGACACCATCACAGCTATGCATCCAGACCGCATCGTGTATGTAAGCTGCGACAGTGCAACACTTGCCAGAGACTTAAAGTATCTTACAGAGAAAGTGTGTAGCGAAGGCAAAGAAGGCGAGTACCGCTATCAGGTAGAAAAGGTACAGCCAGTCGATATGTTCCCGTGGAGTGCACATGTGGAGACGGTAGTTCTTTTATCCCACAAAAAAGCCGACAGTTATATCCACATTGATG